>Ga0155537_108_pt1 | contig 219945 bp, 253 predicted proteins | sample RifCSPhighO2_12_FD_107194 | JGI IMG/M metagenome (GOLD analysis project Ga0155537, IMG submission 107194) | Candidatus Daviesbacteria bacterium RIFCSPHIGHO2_12_FULL_37_16
TTAATCCCGGAAACATAAGCTAAATTATCACCAGCAGTGGCAAAAACTTTTTTCATCTGCTCTTTATTTTTATAAAGCCCAAATTTAAAACCTATTGGGATATTGGGAAACCTCTTTTTAAATTCTGCTAAAGTATAAGAAACTAACTTTGAGTTTTGAAACATCTCACCCTCTTCAGAATTTTCTGTCACATTTGGACAGGCTAAGTTCAGTTCCACAAAATCTGCCCCGTTTGTTGCAGCTGCAGTTGCACCCATTAAAAGGTCAGCTGCAGTTTCAACAATTAGTGCAGCTGGTGGATTCTCACCCAAAAATACAGAGCAGGAAGACTCCTCACCAATAGTTGCAGTTACAGAACAGCCCAAAAGCTGTCCTGGGCTTTTACCCAATTTTTGTTCATTTAACTGCTTTGACCAAACTGCTATGTCTGGTGAAGGGTTTCCAAAAGAGTTAGTAATGCTTTTATATTTTTCAAAATCTTTTGGATCAGAAGATGCAGTTAAAGGCTTTCCAATATCCTCTCTTTTTAACACCCCATTTGAGTGGATTATTGCCACATTTGGAGCTTTATTAGAAGGTCTATGACTAGTCCTCCTGGTTTTTTCTATTACAGCCCCGTAACCCATTTTAAAATAAAAATCAGTCCAGATTTTTCCAGAAGCAGGTCCTGCAGCAATCACAATTGGGGAGATAATATTTTGCCCTAAAAAGCTGTAAAGTTTGGGTAAAGGAGGAAACTTGTTGCTTACCCAAACTGGAGGATTTTGGACAACTTCTTCCCAGGGTTTCTCAATGTCATAAATAAAAGTAGGCTGATTCTGCGCCCTTAAACCATTAGTCTTCATTTTGGATAGATTACCTTTCCTTTTGGTCCATCAATAATTTGTCCATCTTCAAAAACTGTTTCACCCCTCAGAACTACTTTAACAATTTTTCCTTTAACTTCAAGTCCCTCAAATGGAGTCCAGCCGGCTTTTGTAAAAAGTCCTTCATTAGAAATTATCCATTCCTGATCCATGTCAACCTCTACATATGTATCTTCCTGTTTGGGAATATTAAAAATTTCTTTGGGTCTGTCACAGCACATGCGTTTTAAATCATTAATCATTAATCTTCCATCATTAATCGCGTTTAATAGCAGTGGGAGTGTGGTCTCCAATCCTGGAATTCCATTAGGAGATGGATCCATAGATTTTTCCTCTCTGGTATGAGGAGCATGGTCAGAAGCAATAATATCTATAAACTCAATATTTTCCCACAAAAATTCCTGATCTTCTTTTGAAGCCAGGGGAGGCCTCATCATCCCAAAAGCACCTAATTTTTTTACATCTCCCTCTGTCAGGAATAAATGATGGGCACTAACCTCACAAGTTATCACCATCCCTTCTTTTTTAGCTTTAATAATCTCTACAAGTTCTGATTTTTGTGCAACATGACAAACATGCAATTTGTTTTTATAATACTTTGCTAAATCTATTGCTTCGATTAAAGTCTGGTCTTCTGCGTGAACCATTAATACTTTGTCCTTAGGCCACAAAGAAAATATTTTCTGCAGATCCTCATCTGCTTCTACCAAGAGTGTCCCTGTTGTGTGGTTCATATAAACTTTCAACCCAAAAACTTTGTCAGAAACTTCTTCAAAATACTTAGAAGAATCTTTTGTTCCACCAAAGTGAAATCCAACATCACAAAAGATTCGCCCTATCGCTAGCTCGTTTTTTTCCTGAAGAGTTTCTGGGGTAACAGTAGGAATTGGATTATTTGGCATGTCTAAAACTTGAGTATACCCACCAGCAATTGCAGCTTTTGTCCCACTAGAAAAATCTTCTTTTAGAGTTGCCCCAGGCTCTCTTAGATGGACATGTGTATCTATTAATCCTGGAAGTCTAATAATATTAGGTTTTTTCTTAATGATATAAGATTTTGAAAGATAACTTTTTATAGAATTTTGCTGATTTTTGGTAACAACATTCTTTGACTGATAATACTCCAATAAGTCACTAATTTTTGTAGCCCTATAGATTTTGTAACCATCTTGAATAAGTTGATCATATCCTCCTTGTTCTCTGTCAATTAACACTAAAATTGAAACTTCATATCCAAAATCTTCTGCTGCTTTAATGGATTCAAACTTTGAGTTTCCTTGAGATATAACATCATCAATTACTAATAACCTTTTTGCATTCCCAGGTTGAGCACCATCTTTCATGACTATTTTTCTCTTAGTATCAAGACCAATTTTTTCAAAAACATCTATAAAAGGGATTCCTGAAAGACTTGAAAATTCTTCAGCTAATACAACTGCAGTTTTTGGGACTCCAGTACAAAAATCAACTTTCTGATCAAGCTTTACCTCTGCCAAAACCTGACCAATTTTATTTAATAGATCTTCTGGTAAATTTCTTAAACTAACATAAATCGGAGATAAAGGTGCATCAGGAATTTTTTCATGAATTTTAATTGCAAATTCTTCCTCATTTGCAGGAAAATCTATTGGGCTAGTGTCTCTTACAATGTTATAGAAATTAAAACTCCCATCTGGATTTGTTTTTCTTCTTAAAACTTTTGCCTGGGTTTTTGTAGAAATTAAAAGATCTGCTAGTTCTTTTTGTAAATCAGTTAATTCATCCATTCAAACTGTTCCTTATTTGGTTATCTGTCTCCACTGCTTTTTCCCTTGCAGCTTCTGCAAAATTTTTTCCTGAGCTGACAAAAATAATTCCCCTAGAGGAACTTATAATCATTCCCTGGTTTTTTGAATCCTTTGCATTTTTAACAGTTTTTAAAACATCTCCCCCCTGTGCTCCAATCCCAGGGATTAAAATTGGTATATCCCCAACAATTTCCCTTACCTCTTTTAGCTGACTAGGATATGTTGCTCCCACCACCACTGCTAAATTTCCATTTTTATTCCAGACTTTGGAAACCTGCTTTGCTACATATTTATATAGGGGTTGTTTGGTTTTAGCAACAACTAAATCCTGAAATTCCCCAGACCCTGGATTTGAAGTTTTCACCAAAACTATTATCCCTTTGTCTTTATATTTTAAAAATGGCAAAAGTGCTTCTTCACCTAAATATGGATTAACTGTAACGCCGTCAAACCCTAGATCATCAAAAATGGCTTTTGTATAACCTAAATTAGTATTTCCAATATCTGCTCTTTTTGCATCTAAAATTATGGGGATATCTGGATATTTTTTCTGAATATATTTAACAGTTTCTTTAAGTGCTTCTAACCCCGCACTTCCATAAGCTTCATAAAAAGAAGACTGGGGTTTATAAGCACAGACTAAATCAAAAGTTGCATCAACAATTGCCTTATTAAATTTAATCAGGGCAGATTTTACTGATGAATTCTTCACAGAATTTGGTAATTTTTCAAAATCACTATCCAATCCAACGCATAAAAATTTTCCCTCATCCCATTTCTTTTGGAGCAGCTTGTTAAAGTTTCTGTTCATTAAGAAAGTACCATTTTTAAAAGCGCCATCCTGGCATATAGCCCATTTTCAACCTGATCAAAAATATGCACCCTGGAATCATCAGTAAACCTCTCAGGCAGTTCATTAAACCCATCACTTCTTGGTAATGGATGCAAAATTATAGAATTTGGTTTTATTTTTTCTAAAACTTTTTCATTAATAGAAACATTTTGTCCGTTTAATTTTTGTTTTCCTTTCATCCTTTCTTTTTGTGCCCTGGTTAAATAAATTACATCCACCTCACCTGCACAATCTGCTAACTTTGAAACTTTACTAACCTTTACATTGTGTCTTTCTAGATATTCTAAAATATCATCTTTCATTTGAAGATTATCTGGAGCAGCCAAACAAACTTCCACCCCTTTAAATTTTCCCAAAAGATATGCTAAAGACCTGGTAGTCCTGCCATTTTTTAAATCCCCAACAAGTGCAACTTTTAAGTTGTCAATTTTTTTAAAATGCTGATAAATTGTTAATAAATCCAGTAATGCCTGGGTTGGATGCTGACCTGATCCATCACCTGCATTAATAATTGGAATTTTAGAAACTTCTGCTGCTTCAAATGCCCCGCCATCAACATCACTTCTTAAGACTACACAATCAAACTGCAAAGCATTGGCAACCCTGATTGTATCAACTAAACTTTCACCTTTAATTGCAGAAGAAAATTCTTTAGCATTTTCTGTCCCTACAACTTTTGCCCCAAGTTTTATACAAGCTTGCTGAAAAGAGATCCTGGTTCTGGTTGAAGGTTCGTAAAACAATAGACAGACTGTTTTATCAGAAAACTGGTTGCTGACTCCTTTAACTTCTACCAGTCTTTTCATTTTGATGGCTTCCGGGAAAAAATATTTCTCTAACCAATTACGGCTAAATTGCTGCGCTTCCAGGATATGGATGGGTTTTGTAGCTCTTGGCACTTTTACTGTTCCAAAAGTTATATACTAACCCTTTTGGTTGAGTCAAGATATCAAATGTAGTATATTTCAATTCATGCTCCAAAGCCTTCTTGCTGATTCTAAACTTTTTCTGATTTTAACAATTATAAGCATAGTTTTAACTTTTGCAGATAACTTAAACTTTTTAAGCCTCCCCAAATCTGTCATTCAAAATATTACTATCCCAATCCAATATGGGCTCTATAAATCTTCAGGTGAAGTAGCAAGGCAGTTTGAATTTATTTCTCTTTCCCGCCGCGCATCCCAGGAAAATAAGGCTTTAAAGCAGCATTTGGCAGATATTCTTTCTGAAAATACAATTCTGCTCCAAAAATTATCAGAGCTTGAAGCTGCAGTTGAGCAGGAAAAAGTTTTATCTTCCCAAACTTTTGCACTGATTAATGCCCGCCCTATTGGAATCAATAGATTTTTATTTATAGATAAAGGTTCAGATGATGGTTTAAAGCTAAACCAGGCTGTTGTATACAAAAATAATTTAATTGGACAAATTTCAGAAGTTAGTCCCAAAAAATCCCAAATTTTATTAGCATCAGACCCTGACCTGCAAATTTCTGCCTTTGCCCAAAATCCTGCTGGAAAAGCCAAAGGGATTTTAACAGGACAGTTTGGTTCTGAGATGCTGATGGATAAAATTCTTCATTCAGAAGCTATTGAAGTTGGTGATTTAGTCTATACAGAAGGGACAGAAATAGATATTCCAAGAGGTTTGGTAATTGGAGAAGTCTCACAGGTTTTATCAAGAGAGAATGAAGTTTTTAAACAAGCTAAAGTAAAACCTGTAATAGATATTAAAGATTTAGGTCTTGTATTTATCATAACTAATTAATGAAGACATTTTTATTCATATTAACTCTGGCTGCATTATTCCAAACTACTTTTCTGCCTGTAAATTTGTGCTTAATAATTATTATCACGAGAAGCTTAGCTTATGAGGAACCACTAAACTATTATCTTGCCCTTTATGCAGGGATTATCTTAGGGATCTTATCCTCAACCAATTTGGGAATTTACGGGATTATATTTTTAGCAAATGTAAAACTGGCCCATCTTTTAAGAAAACTGCCTGTTACTGCAAATGTTTTTACAGTTGTAGTTATCTCTTTTGTGCTCTTTTTATTAACTGCTTTTTTAGAAATGATATTTTTAAAAAACAGTATTAACATCCAAAAAATTCTTATAGAATCAGCAATTTCCCTGCCTATGTTTATTATTATCAGGATTTGGGAAGAAAGATTTATTGTCCGCCCCAATGTTAAGCTTAAAATTAGAGAATAGTAAGTAGCTATGAAAAAATTCAAATTTGGCGGGGCTTTCCCTGACCAATTAAACAAAGTAAGGTTTGCATCCGGCCGTTTTCATAAAAAAAGACAGCTTGGTTTGGATTGGCAGGAAAGCATAATAGGAGGAGAGGGTGGTATTGAAAGTACCCAGACCCCGACAGCTTCTCCATGGAGAAAATTATTTCTATCTATTGTGATAGTTTCAGTTTTTAGTGCACTCTTTTTTAAGCTTTTTGAAATGCAAATTATTCATGGCAGTGACAACTTAACACTGGCAGATTCAAACAGGATTCAGATAAAGATTATCCATGCCCCAAGAGGTGTTATCTATGACAGAAATGGAAAAGTTCTTGCTCAAAATGAACCAGGTTTTAGGTTACTAGAAAAAAATGGGCAAGATTTAAAAACCAGTTTAGTAAGCAGAGATGAGGTTCTAAAATGGGAAGCAGTTGATGACCCGAGATTAAAAGATGTTGAAATTGATTCAATCCGTTCATACCCAATGGGTGTTTCCACCTCCCACACTTTAGGCTACATTTCAGAAATTACCAAAGAAGAACTGGATGAGCAGAACTTAAAAAATCCCCAGGCCTCAAAACTTTCATATAAAGGTGGTGACAAAATTGGCAGGGGCGGCATTGAGGAGTCTTATGAAAAAACTTTAAGGGGAATTGATGGAGGAGAAATTATCGAGGTAGACTCAACAGGCAAAAAGTTAAGGACACTTAGAAAAACAGATCCAATCCCGGGACAAAATTTATATTTATCAATTGATGCAGACCTCCAGAATTTAGCCCACAAACTGTTGGAAGAAACTATCCAGAAAACTAAATCCTGCTGCGGTGCAATTGTTGCCCAGGATCCAATATCAGGACAGATCCTGGCTTTAGCATCTTATCCTTCCTTTAACCCCAAAAATATTACTGATGCTTTATCCGCACCAAATTCCCCTCTCTTAAACAGGGCAATTGCAGGTACTTACCCTCCAGGCTCAACCTTTAAAATTGCAAGTTCCCTGGCGGGACTGGATTCTGGAAAAATTGATGCAGATACCCAATTTGAGGACACAGGAGTTATGAATTTAGGTCCATTTACCTTTGCCAACTGGTACTTTACCCAATATGGTAGAAAAGAAGGCAGCGTAAATCTGGTTAAAGCCCTCAAGCGTTCCAATGATATCTTTTTTTACAGGCTGGGGGAGTTAACAGGGGAAAAAGTACTCTCAGATTCTGCCAAAAAATCAGGGTTGGGTAAAGTATTGGGGATAGATATCCCGGGAGAAGTAAACGGTTTAATACCGGATGATAATTGGAAGCAGGAGAATATTGGGGAAGTCTGGTACCCGGGAGATACCCTGCATATGGCCATAGGTCAGGGATTTGTTTTAACTACCCCCCTTCAGATTAACAACCTGGTCTCCTTAATTGCAGCAGATGGAAGGCAATACCCTCCCCATTTAGGTTTAAAAATCACAGGACCTGAAGGGAATTTAATAAAAGAATTTAAATATGAATTTTCCACCCCTTCTTTTAAAGAATCAGATATAGCTTTAGTTAAGCAGGGTTTAAGTGAAGTTCCCAAAGATGGGGGAACTGCCTGGCCATTTTTTAGCTTCCCAATTTCTAGTGCTGGAAAAACAGGTACAGCAGAGTATGGGGATTTAAAAAAGACCCATGCCTGGTACACAGGTTATGCACCTGCCAATGATCCAAAAATTGCTGTAACTGTTTTAATAGAAGGAGGTGGGGAAGGGTCAACTGTTGCCTCCCCAATAGTAAAAGAGATGTTTAGGTGGTTTTTATCTGAGGATAAATCTAATTTAATTAAAGATTTGGGAGTTGTAGCCACTGACTCAGCCAGAACTTTAGGAGAATAAATTATAAAGCTAAACTAGATCTAACATGCTCAGGAATAAACCAAGGGGTTAGTACATCCCTTCTTTTTCCTTCATCAGGAATTGCTGCAAAAAGATGCAGATCCACAAGATCTGTTCTAAACCAGTCTTCAACTTCAGGAGACATAGGGTTAAACTTGTCTAAATTGCTCCATTTAAGTCCAAAAAAATTATGGTTAAACTCCCTGACAGTTACCAGATCAGGCCCTCTGGTAAGGTAGATTGACTTAGCTCTTATAGGAAGATCCATATCATCATCTGCGCCATCCACATAACCCAAATCTATCTGTTTAGGGACAACATCCATCCAGCCATTTTTTTCAACTTCTCCAACCAGTTTTTTTAATCTACCCTGAATATTTCTGGATAGAAAATCAAACTCTTTTTCATCCTTCTCTAAAACAGCTCTCTCTACTCTTTGCCTGGCAATAATTAAAGCTTGAGCAGCCTCTCTAACAGTTATCATGTCTGGATTTTGTATCTCTATTTCAAATGATCTTAAATCTCCTGCTTCCAGTAACATAATAAAAATTATAGCTCATTTTTAAATCATCTTAAATAAGTTTTAAATTAGCCTTCCACTTCCGATGTGTCAGCGTATTCCAACCCCGGGTTGCCCTCCTAAATTAATATCCCACCTCGGGGGTGGGATATTTGTAGCTACTTGACTATGAGTCTTTGGGGGATATAATCAGTAAAATATATGCCAATAGAAAGACCAGAACCTCAATCAGAATTAGCAGAATCAACTTCAGCCGATATTTCTAGGCCTCTCAGTGAAAAAGCTTATTTCTGGATGAGTGATCTAATTTCAAAATCTAAAGAAACAGTTGGTCCAGATTATTGGTCTTGGCAGAGAGCAAGAACTGGAGCTCTCTATGGAGCTCTAACATCTTCACTATTGCATAACTTGTTAGTACCTTTTATTTTACATGCTACAAGGGACCAAGACTTTGATCCTGGCAAATTTGCCTTACAAACAGTTATAAATGTTTCTGCAGTAACACTTGTTGCCTCTGGGGCATATGCTCAAAGAGATTTAGCAGAGGATATGGTCATTTTTGGTAGAGTAATAACCGCTCCTCTTAGAAGCTTCAAACCATAATTTCTAAAATATATTATTATTAGTTTATGAAGAATTTGGCTTATCTTCTGGCTCTTCATTCTATAGATGGACTGGGGCCTATTAGGTTGACTAGGATTTTAAATCACTTTGAAGATCCTAAATTTGGCTGGGGGGCATCTTTAAATGAACTCAGGGAACTTGGCCTTCCTAAAAATGCCCTAGAAGCTTTAGGGGAAAAAAGAAAAACTCTGGACCCTGAAAAATATTTAGAGCAAATCCTTAGCTCTGGAATTAAAATTCTCACCATTTTTGATGAGAATTATCCCAAATCCTTAAAGACAATTTATGATCCTCCCATAATTATCTTCTATAAAGGAGAAATCCTTCCTCAGGATACCAAAGCTATTGGAGTGGTAGGTACCAGAAAAGTTACAGGTTATGGCAGGGTGGCTACAGAAAACTTAGTAGATGGTTTAATCTATGCAGACTTCACTATAGTTTCAGGTTTGGCCAGAGGAGTAGACACTGTAGCACATTCCCAAGCCCTTAAATCAGGAGGCAGAACAATTGCAGTTTTAGGTGGGGGAATTAGTAAAATTTTTCCTCCAGAAAATACCTCACTTGCTTTAAAAATTTTAGAAAATGGAGCAGTTTTGTCTGAGTATCATCCAGACAGTCCTCATCTGCCTGGAAACTTCCCAGCCAGAAACAGAATTATTGCAGGTCTGTCTCTGGGAGTGCTAGTTACAGAAGCAGCTCAGGATTCAGGCTCTCTTATAACAGCTAGGTTAGCCCTTGAACAGGGCAGGGAAGTCTTTGCAGTCCCAGGACCCATTACCTCAACAGTCTCTGAGGGTACTGCAGATTTGATAAAAGAGGGTGCCAGGGTGGTGACTAAAGTGGAGGATATATTAGAAGAACTGGGAATAGAGCAATATCAAATTACAAATGACAAATTACAAATGACAAATTTGTCAGAAATGGAAAATCAAATACTTAAGTGCCTGGAAAATGAAACCATGCATATTGATGAGATCTGCAGGCAGTTAAAAAAACCTGCATCTGAAGTCAGCGCCCATCTTATAAAAATGGAAATACAGGGCTTTATTAAAAACTTAGGTGGTGGAAATTATACTAACTAAAGTGCAAAAATAGAGTATATATGACTTTTAAATCCAAAGTTCTAACTCTCTCGCTGCTGACAATTTTTTTGGTTGCAGCTTTTACAGTCTTATCAAGTGAAAACAACCCCTTTGATTTAAACAGGATGTATGAATACAGGCCAGGCTATTCATATGAAATTGACCAGGCAGTCAACCAGGCCCAGACCCTTTATGCCCAAAAGAAAGCTTTAAAAGAGGACCTCACCAATGGTCCCTGCCTCACAAATGATTTAATGACAGGCTGGGTAGTGGATTTAGTCCATAATCCAAGACAGCCAATTGACAATAATGAGCAGTACCAGTGCCAGGCTTACAGGGAAGGCAGGGCCACCCATTTTGTTGAACTAGACCTTAATGGTGAAGTGGTAAGGGTGAAATAAATGCTTTACGTATACAGACTTCCGACCTCCGACCTCCGCAAATTTTCTGCGGTAGACTGTAGACCGTAGTCGGAAGACAATTATGTTGCTAACTCATTTTTTCAAATTCTGGTATCAGGAAGGCCTAACAGTATTTTTAAGGCTGTGGACTAATATCCTGGCTTTAATAGAAGAAGACCTGGCTGTGGTCTTAATGTTTAAACTAATTCTGACCCCCCTTTTTCATGATTCAAGTTTTTTTGGCAGGGTTTTAAGCTTTTTTTTCAGGTTATCAAGAATTATCTTTGGACTTTTTGCTATGCTCTTTTTATCATGTACAATCTTTGCAATTTCCCTAATCTGGTTTTTAACGCCACCTCTTATCCTGCTTCTATTTTCCACCCCCTTTTTTGGGATAGATTATCTAATAACTCTGAGGATTTCTCCAGGCTTCCCCCTCTCCAACTTAGTTATATTATCTTCAGTAATTTTTAATTTTGGGTTGGCACTTTATATAAACCACATTATTAACAGGCCTTTAAAAAAAATCTGGCAAATTAAATCATCTTTTGACATTTTTAGGACCACACATTTAGCTAAAAAAGATGTGAATTGGGATTACTTAAAAAAAACTGATGAGGTTAAAAACCTAAAAGAACTTTTAGAAATTGAGCATCTTGAATTTGCTGAAAATAACCTGCCCCTTGATGAACAGGTCTTAAATAAAGCCTTTGAGCTTGCAAAAAACTCCCAGGCCAAATATTTAACTGCAGGATATTTTTGGCTGGCTTTTCTATCCCAAACCCCAAATATTCAAAATGAACTTCTAAAATTTAATTTAAAGTTAGAAGATTTTGAAGGCGCATTAAAGTTTTTGGAAAAAAGAAGGAATCATTGGAGAAAAAGTTTTATCTGGGATGATGATTTTTCTGTTAAGCACTTAAAAGGGATAAACAGGGGCTGGCTGTCTGCTCCTACACCTGCCTTAAATGAAGTCTCAGATGATTTAACCAAAAAAGCATCCAAAGGGGAAATACCTGACTTTGTGGGGAGGGATGGGACACTGCGGGAAGTTATAAATATTCTCTCTCAAAACGACGACAGGAATGTCTTAATAGTTGGGGACACTGGTACCGGAAAAACTGCCTTAGTTGAATATTTAGCCAAAATGATAGTCAGGGGAGATGCCCCGCCTGCTTTAGCCACCAAAAGAGTGGTCAAAATTGATCTGGTGAAGCTTGTAGCTGACCTTGAGGGTGAAGGAATGGTTGCCAAAAGAATAAGGAATGTTTTTGAAGAGGTGGAAAATATAGAAGACTGCATAGTTTTTATTAATGAGATCCATAACCTGGGTCTTGGGGAGATTGGTGACAGGTATAACCTTTATGAACTTTTAATTCCTTATTTTGAATCCAATAAATTTCAATTTATTGCTTCAACTGAGAGGGAAAACTATGAAAGGATTGTGGAGAAAAATTTAAATTTAGTCAAAATATTTCAAAAAGTTGAATTAATTCCGGCAACTACAAAGGAAACAATAGAGATTATAGAAGACAGGGTTATTGATCTTTCTAAGGGACAAGGTCTCCAGTTAACATTCCTGGCAATCAAAGAAATTGTTGAACTCTCATCAAAATTAGTCCATGAGAAAGTTCTGCCAGACAGCGCCCTCTCAATTCTTGAAGCAAGTCTGCCTGAGGCAAAATTTGGCTGGATTAAGGCAGAAAGTGTTAAAAAAGTAATGTCTAGAAGAATCAATGTTCCAATAGAACAGCTGGATGAGGCAGGGGCAAAAGAGCTTCTAAGTCTGGAGGATCAAATCCACAAACAATTAATTGATCAATCTGAAGCAGTTAAAAAAGTTTCAGATGCGCTTATTAGGTCTGCCACAGCCCTAAAAGATGAAAGCAGGCCAATAGGTTCATTTCTATTTGTAGGTCCAACAGGTGTTGGTAAAACCGAACTGGCTAAAATTTTATCCAAAATATATTTCAAACACACAGGGGCTTATCTTAGGTATGACATGTCTGAGTATCAAACAACAGATAGTATTCATAGACTAATAGGCACAATTTCAGAACCTGGGGAATTAACAGAAGCAGTAAAAGCAAAGCCCTTTGCCTTAATTTTACTGGATGAATTTGAAAAAGCAGACCCAAAGTTATTAACTATATTTCTGCAGGTTTTAGAGGATGGCAGGTTAACTGATGGAAGAGGAAAAGTTGTTGATTTTACAAATACAATTATTATTGCAACATCAAATGCCTCTTCCATAACTATTGCAGAGGGTCTAAAAAATGGAAAGACTTTGGACAAGCTAAACTCAGAAGTAAGGGTAGAGCTTCTAAAAATATTCAGGCCAGAACTTCTAAACAGGTTTGATGAGGTGGTAATGTTTAAGCCTCTCTCAACTGAGGATTTAGAAAAAATTGTCAAAATAAAGCTGGAGGGGTTAAAAGCTATGTTAAAAGAAGAAGGCTATTTAGTGGAGTTTGATGATAGTCTGGTTGGTGACCTTGCAAAAAGGGGTTATGACCCCAGCATGGGTGCAAGGCCACTAAGAAGATTAATCCAGGAAACTCTGGAGACAAAGCTTTCCAGAAAAATTTTAGAAAAAGAAATTACTAAAGGAGAAGTCTACAAAGTTTCAAAAGAAATCTTCAATCCTGATGAGATTAAATTAGAGATAGCCTGAGTTGACATAGCGCCACCAACATTATGATAGACAAACATTATGATAGACAAAAATATAGACAAGGAATTTCTAACAAATTATCGTACGTACGAAAAAATGTTAGGATCATAAACATTTGTCCTAATCTTTTTGTCAGACCCTTGACAACTCATGTACAATTTCCTGTATTGTTGGTTAAGGAGAAATTAATACATGAATACAAGTTTAGTCATAGTTGAATCACCTACAAAAGCCCGCACCCTGGCTAAATTTTTAGGCAAGGGTTACCAGATTGAAGCCTCAATGGGCCATGTCAGGGATTTACCCAAATCTGAAATGGGGATAGACACCCAAAATGATTTTGAACCTAAATATATCATTCCCAGGGATAAAAAGAAAAAGGCTAATGAATTAAAAAAATTAGCCAAAAATGCAAAAACCATCTATCTTGCCACAGATCCTGACAGGGAAGGTGAAGCTATAGCCTGGCACATAGCCCAGCTGTTAGAGAGTACCACGAGGGGTACGGGTATCACAGGTACCACAGGTTCAATAGAAAACTCTGGAACCGAGCCCCGTGATACTCGTGATACTTCTAAAACCCGTGGTACTCTCATGAAGAGGGTTGTCTTTCATGAAATCACAGAAAGTGCAATCAAAGATGCATTTAGCCACCCCAGGGATTTAGATTATCAGTTAATAGATGCTCAGCAGGCCAGAAGGGTTTTAGATAGGCTTGTAGGTTATAAACTTTCACCTGTTTTATGGAAAAAAGTTAAAAGAGGTCTCTCTGCAGGCAGGGTCCAGTCAGTTGCATTGAGATTAATTGTAGAAAGGGAAAGAGAGATAGAAGCCTTTAAACCAGTTGAGTATTGGAGCATAGAGGCAGAACTTGAGAAAAAGTCCAGAGAGAACTTCATAGTTGAACTAATTGAGGTAGATGGAAAAAAGATAGAAGTTGGCAATCAGTTAAAGGCAGATGAACTGGTAGCAGGTTTAAAAAATGCAAGCTATAGTGTAAAAACTGTCACAAAAAAAGAAGTTAAAAGAAACCCCCAAGCTCCTTTTACTACTTCAACCCTCCAGCAAACTGCAGGCAATAAACTTGGGTATTCTTCTAAAAAAACCATGATGATGGCTCAAAATTTATATGAACAGGGTTTAATCACCTATATGAGAACAGACTCAGTTACCCTCTCTGGCTTTGCAATCCAGATGGCCAGATCTTTTATAGATTCAACTTTTGGAAAAGATTACCTGCCCAATTCTCCAAGACAATACACCTCTAAATCTAAAAATGCCCAGGAAGCCCATGAAGCAATAAGACCCACAAATTTGCAAACCTCCCCTGAAAGTTTAAAAGACCACCAGGGTTTTACCAGGGATCACTTAAGGCTTTATGATTTAATCTGGAAAAGAACAGTAGCTTCTCAAATGGCAGAGGCATTGATGGATCAGACTACTGTTGATGTAACAGCAACGAGTACCACGGGGGGTACGGGTATCACAGGTACCACAGGGTCAATAGAAGACTTTGGAAATAAGCCCCGTGATACTCGTGATACTTCAAATACCCGTGATACCTTTACCCTAAGAGCTACAGGTTCAATCCTAAAGTTTGATGGCTGGTTAAAGCTTTATGGTGTTAAACAAATAACTGAGGAAAATGGTGAAGAGGCGCAGAAGAGCAAAAACCAAATTTTACCTGAATTATCAGAAGGTGAGCCTCTTGACCTTCTGAACCTCCTGCCAGAGCAGCACTTCACCCAGCCTCCACCCAGGTTCACAGAAGCCTCTTTAGTTAAAAAACTGGAGGAGTTGGGGATTGGCAGGCCTTCTACCTATGCCCCTATAATCTCAACCATCCAGGATAGGTTTTATGTTGAAAAGGTTGAAAGAAAATTTAACCCAACTTCTCTGGGCCTTGCAGTTAATGATTTTTTAATTAAATACTTCCCTGATGTTTTTGATTATGAATTTACAGCCCAGATGGAGGATAAGTTAGATGAGATCTCCAGGGGTGAGCGCTCGTGGAAAGCAACAATTGGGCAGTTCTACACTCCTTTTGAGAAAAAAGTAGAAGTAACAGAGGAAAAAGGGGAAAAAGTAAAACTTGAAGTAGAAACTGTTGATAAAAACTGCCCAAAGTGTGGTAAACAACTGGTAGTTAGGACAGGCAGGTTTGGTAAATTCTTAGCCTGCTCAGGTTTCCCAGAGTGTAAGCACACAGAAGCTTTAGAGCAAAAATTAGATATTAAATGTCCTGAAGATGGTGGGGAAGTAGTTTTAAGAAAAACTAAAAGAGGAAAAACCTTCTATGGCTGCAAAAACTGGCCTGAGTGTAAATTTGCTTCCTGGACAAAACCAAAAGCTTAAAAAGTATATTTCTTATCAAAATCATTATGATGAAGTAGATCGTCAACCACAACTAATCTTTCTGAATTTTCAAGTGGCTCAATATGGTAAATTGCCCTATATCTTTCAGATTCTGAAGTCCTGAAATTCAAACCCGGAATTCTATGTGGTCTAAAATACATCTGATAAATTTTTCTGCCTTTTTTATCAACAACATAATGAATGTCACCTTTGAGCTTTCCCGCTCCCAAACCATATGGATCTTGTTCCAGTTGCCTAACAATTTCAATCAAATCTTCTCTTAAAGCACTATCAGTCCTGGTTATTCTAACCTTATCTTGAACATATTTTTCTGTAGAATTTTTCTCACAACTATCATCAAAAGAAGAAATATAAGTAATAGCCGGTTTTTCATCTTCTGCTTCACTAAATTCAACATCCAATACCCGGAAATTTTCAGTTTTATTGTTTCTCTTATTATTATTTTGTGACAAAAATCTAACATCCAGAGAGAAATATTTTATTTGCTCAGCTTTAAAAGCTCCTAATGCCTTTTTAATTGAAAGGGCATCTTTAGACAGGTAATAGTCTAGATAAGTTTTAAAATAATTTTCCAGGTCTGAGGGGAAAATTCCCAGGTCAAATATGCTTTTTACAATTTTGCCATTATTAATTTCAGGATTTCCGGACAAAAGCTGCATCCAGGAAAGCATACTTTCGTTAATTTTTGATTTCACCCAAGCTGGATTTCCATCCTTTATTTCTTCTATAAATACTTCTAAGTCTTGCTTTTGAGGGTTAGCAAGGCCTTTTTCAATTGTGAGTCTTTTAACCGAATCTATAACATCTCTTCCTTTGGTCTGTTGATTTGCCCGATGACTTTCCAGAGATTGCAGAAAAGGCCTGGTATTTTCTCTTACTTCACGATACGTCTCATCTTCCATAAAAACTGTGAAGTCATGAAAATTGCCAGGACATTCAGTCACAAAAGTTTGCCAGCTATCAATTAGAATAATTGAAACTTCATCTCTCTCATCTGTAAGAGGCTTAATTGCGCTCTTGTAATTTTTTATATGTTCCACTTCCATTTCTCCATAATTATCTAAATCCTCTCTTATGCTTTTAGGTAACTGAGCAGTTATAGTCCTTACAAATCTGCTCGAATCCCCACGGACAGATGATTGATCTGCATAGAGAGCTGCTTTTTTGCGGCTTAACATTTCCTCATGAGTTGAGAGCGTTCGTCTGAGACTGTTATGTTGATCGCAGATCTCTTCCCATTTCTGGGTCAAACTTTCTGCTGCCCCAGAGGTCTCCCATAATGCCCGCTCAGCTTGGATTCTCTCTGAAGCGTCCCTAATAGAATCCAGTTGGTTCTGATTGGGTACTATAAAACCAAAAATAGTCCTACTCTCAATTCTTTCTAAAATTGCCATGAGAAATTTTAACTTTACAGCTCCACTTTAGTCAACAGGATGATTATCTTGACAAATTTTACTTAACTGATAAAATAATCAGGGCCTCAAAAATCCCCCAAAAAGCATTTATCACTGCAAGACAGAGCAGAATCTTAAAAAACTAATTAAATTAGAGAAAGACAAGACCAGACGATTTCGTGGTTAAATCTTTTTAAATAGTTTTAGTTTTGTCGAAATCTGTCTGAAAAAAATGAAATATATATTTGTGAGTGGTGGTGTTATCAGTGGCATAGGTAAAGGCATAGCAACAAGTTCTATTGCCCTCCTCTTAAAAGCTGCAGGCTACAAGGTAGCCCCCCTGAAGATGGACCCCTATTTAAATGTAGATGCAGGCACAATGAATCCCTTTGCCCATGGTGAAACCTTTGTTTTAGATGATGGCAGGGAAACAGACCAGGATTTGGGTCACTATGAAAGGTTTTTAGGGGAGAGTTTAAACTCAAATAATATTGCCACCCAGGGTTCAATTTATTTATCTGTTATCCAGAAAGAGAGAAATTTAGAATATGATGGGGACTATGTTGATATCCACAATGTCACCCAGGAAATTATTAAAAGGATTCAGACTGCAGGCCAGGCTAAAAAAGCAGATATAGTTTTGGTAGAGATTGGTGGAACTGCAGGGGAGTACCAAAATGTTTTGTTTTTGGAGGCTAACAGGCTTTTAAAATTAAAAAAACACAATGATGTTATCCATGTCCATATAACTTACCTGCCCATCCCCGGGAATCTAGGTGAAATGAAATCTAAACCTGCTCAAATGTCTGTGCGGGACCTGCATGCAGTTGGGATCCAGCCTGATATTTTGCTGGCCCGCTCAGAAAAATCTATTGATGAGCCCAGAAAAAAAAGGCTTTCTTTAAATACAGGGATTGAGGAAGAAGATATTATCCCTTCCCCTGATGTAAAAAATATCTATGAAATCCCCCTAAATTATGAAGAGGCTGGTTTAACAGACAGGATCCTAAGAAAGTTAAAACTAAAAAGAAAAACAACAGATTTAAAAGAGTGGAGACAGTTTACTAAAAGTGTAAATGAAGCTAAAAAAACTGTCAAAATTGGAATTGTTGGCAAGTATTTTTCAATTGGTGATTTTACCCTGTCTGATTCTTATATCTCAGTCATTGAAGCCCTGAAGCATGCAGGCTACACCAAGGGTTTTAAACCTGAGATTACCTGGATTGATTCAGGAAAAGTTATGGAGGACCCTAAAATCCTAAAAGGCTTCCAGGGAATTATAGTCCCGGGCGGGTTTGGTTCCAGGGATATTGAAGGAAAAATTGAAGCTATTAAATATGCCAGGGAAAATAAAATCCCTTACTTTGGTTTGTGCTATGGCATGCAGCTTGCAGCAGTGGAATTTGCCCGCAATGTCTTGGGCCTGGAAAATGCAAATACCACAGAGGTTAATCCAAAAACCAAACACAAAATAATCCATATCATGCCTGACCAGGAAAAAAAGCTGCTGGAAAAAGACTATGGTGGGACCATGAGGCTTGGTGCCTGGGATGCTCTCTTAAAAGAGGGGAGCAAGGTGAGAAAATTATATGGAAAAGCAGAAGTCTCAGAAAGGCACAGGCATAGGTATGAGTTTAACAATAATTTTAAGAAAGACTTTGAAAAAAATGGCATGGTAATTTCAGGAACTTCTCCTGATGGCAGGTTAGTTGAAATAATAGAGTTAGAGGGTCATCCATTTTTTATTGGAACCCAGTTCCACCCTGAATTAAAATCCAGGCCACTCTCACCACATCCATTATTTTTAGGGTTTATACAAGCTGCATCAAATGTCTAAAGGAAAATTAATTGTTATTGAGGGGACTGATGGTGCAGGAAAAGGTACACAACTAAAAATATTAGAAGATAAATTAAAATCCCTCAAAATTAAATTTAAGGTGATAGACTTCCCAAGATACACAAATAATTTATATGGAGAGCTTGTAGGCAGATTTCTAAAAGGGGAGTTTGGTCCCCTGGATCAGGTTGATCCCTACATTGCATCACTTGCTTATGCTGGAGACAGAATGCTGGCAGGCCATGAAATTAAAAATTGGTTAGCTGATGGGCAGGTAGTAATTGCAAATAGGTATGTTCTTTCAAACAAAGCATATATGGCAGCCAGGCTTCCTGAAAATGAAAGAAAAAAATATATTAACTGGCTGGAGAAATTAGAATATGGTTTAAATAAAGTCCCCAGGGAAGACTTAGTGATTTTTTTATATGTCCCATCAGAAATTGGTCAGGAAAATGTATTAAAAAAAGAAAAAAGGTCACACCTTGGTGATAAGAAAAGGGACATCATGGAAGAAGATTTAAACTTCCAAAAAAAAGTTGCTCAAATTTATTTAGAGTTTGCCATTAAAGCCTCTAACTGGGCATTAATTGAATGCACAAGCAATGGAAAAATGAGATCTAAGCAAGAAATCCATGAGGAAATTCTAAAAATTTTAGAATCCAGAAGAATTATTTAAATTTTTTTAAAGTATGTTCTAATTTTTTCTGAAAATTGTCTGAGGAAATTCTTGCATCTATATCCAGAGTTTCTGGATCATAAGCATCAGTTACTGCAAAAAGCCAGGATTTAATATCAGTTTTTTGGGATAAATGTTTTTGGTCTTTATCAGAATTGGCCCAGACATCATTTGCATATATAACTATTTTTTGCAGGGGTAGCCTCAACCTTTGGGAAGCAATCATTCCCCACTCTCTGTCATGGTTGATATCAAGCTGGGCTCCCCCATAAGCATCTATTGCCCTGTGCAGATGATAAGAAGTAAAGCCTGTGGGATTTCCCTTCTTATCAAAGTTAATATAAAGCTGGTAGTTTTGATAAACAGGCACAGCCCCGGCTGAACCTGAATGGTCAATATTTTGATAAATAAATGATGGAATGATTGCCCTTCTTGAGGTTGGAGAGTATCTTAATTCTTCAACAATTGATAAAAGTGTATCCTCTCTTTGGCTTTTTAACTCCAGATCCAAAATTTCAGGATTTTTTAAATAAAAGTTTATTAATTTCTCACCCTTCCAGGATAAAACTGCTAGAATAATTTCTGGATGATAAAGCTTGTAAGTTTGTTTAATTAAATCTATTAAATCACTCTTTTTACTAAAGTTAACTCTTTTTAATTTTAAGTACTGTAAAAGTGAAATTACCCCCTTTAAATAGCCCCACCCAGAGTCATAATATCTTGACCTCCAGGCATATTTATAAGCATAAATATCCTGTTTGTGCTTTAAATATTCAGGAGGTTTATTTGACTCTTTTTTTACAAAATTATCCTGATACCAGTCATCCTCTGATTTACTCCAGTATGGATAGCTTTTTCTGTCATCCTGAGGCTCTGTAATTATAAAAGTTGCAGCTTTAATAGATCTGGATAAACCTCTCTGGCTTTTATACTCAGACCCGTTCTTTTTAATAGAATCCCAGGCCTTTTTTAGAACTGCATCTGCAGATTTGCCCTCAAATAAAAAACCTGTATTCATAATTAATTTTTTGGAATTTGGGGCAGGGCAAATTTTTGTTTTAACTGTTTAATGTTCCCTTTAGCAATTAACTTTTCTTCTTTTTTGCTCTTCTCAGAAAGCCTGCCCACCATAATATCTTTTTTATGCCACCTTGATTGAACCACTTTTACAGGAGCAGATAAAGGATAAAATACCAGCTGACAAAACCTTTCACCAGGATAAATTCTGACTACCTGGTTTGAAGTGTTATTAGTAATTGGGATCAAAAGCCTGCCTTCATAACCTGCATCCACAATTCCTGACAGGTCAACAGACAGGCCTTTCCTGTTTATTGAAGATCTTGGGTATAAAACTGCCATCAAATCATCAGGTAAAGAGACTTCCTCTAAAGTTGAAGCAACTACTGATTCTTTTGGCAAAAGGTCAAAAAATTGTCCATGCTCAAGCTCTATTAGTTCAAACCTGTCCCTTTCATCTAAATAATCTACTAAAAATGCTTCCCTGCCTTTTTCAGTCAGCCCCCAGACTTTAGGGACCATAAAACTATAACCAAGTCTTAAATCAATTGAGTGGGACTGGATCTGAAATTGGTCTATCTGGGGAGAAAATTTAAGTTTGCCAGATTTTAAATATTGTAAAATCTGATCCTTTACTAAAATACCTGTTGAAACCATAGTTTTTGTTATACCTTACTACAATACAATCTGCAATCCTTTTATAGCCTCCATAGCTTTATATTGTGAATTTATTTGATCCACAATTTCTGAAACTAAACTTACATCTCCTTTTTCTGCCCTTTCAAACCAGTTTACTTCTGCCTCTAAATTTATTTTTTTGTGGGTATTTTTTCTTTTAATAATCTCCTTAGCTGCTTCGTAGTGGACCCCATAAATATGGGCATTAGAAATAGAGTGGGTATATTTTCCAACCTTCACCCCTAGTCTTGCTGCTAAAATCCTCTGTAAAAGTCCAAATCCTGCAGCATCATGGGGACACCCTAAAATCATATCATTAGACCTGACAATTAAATGAAGATGTAATTTTCCTCTAATAATATTAACTGTAAAAGTGTAAGGGCAGGGGATGTTAGCTTTTTTAAAAGTTGCAGAAAGCCCATCATTTGCAGGGTCCCACATCATGACAACTCCATGCCTTGAAGAGGGTTCTTTCTCAAGCATTTTTATTAAAAGTGCAATCTGGTCCCTGCCAAAGTGGTGTCTCCACCTATACCCATAAGCTGTTGATACAACCCCATCCACATTTGTAAAATCATCCCAGATTTTAGTGAACTGATCTAAAAACTCACTAGGCCTTCTGGAACCCATTAAAAACCAAATCTGTTCTGCCACAAAAATTTTAACTGGAATTTTTCTCAAAGTTAGGATTGGAAAACCATCCTCTGGTTCTATTTCGATAGTTTTCCCTGGTAAAATTTTTACCTTATGATTAGTCCTCTCGTTTATCTCTTCATAGCCTGAATTCATGATATCTTTTAGGATTTTTTGATACTGCAAATCAAATTGGGTCATATAGTGGATTGACTAAAGTGTAAAAGCATACTAAAACAAAAGGTATAACATTTTCAATATGAGCAAAATTTCAATTATTGCAGCTATGAGTAAAAACAGGGTTATTGGGACAAAAAATAAACTTCCATGGAATATCCCTGATGAATTAAAAAGGTTTAGGCAAATTACAGAAGGTCATCCAATAATCATGGGCAGAAAAACCCATGAATCCATTGGTAGGGTTTTACCCAATAGGCTAAACATTATTATCACAAGGGATGAAAATTATATTCGCAAGAATAATCTTGCTCATTATCAAACAAGATATAAAGTTGATGGTGTAATAATTGTCCATTCTTTGGAAGAAGCCATAAAAACTGCTAAGAATATATATCCTTCGGCTGCGCCCGCCTTTGGCGTGGCTGCGCCTCAGGATGACAAAAGTGAAATCTTCATTATTGGGGGCGGGGAGATTTACAGACAGGCTTTACCCTTGGCAGATAAACTATATTTAACAGTAATAGATAAGAAATATGAAGGTGACACCTTCTTTCCAGACTATTCTGAGTTTAAAAAGGTGATAAAAGAAGAAAAAAAACAAACTGATGGTGGAGTTTCCTATACTCTTTTTGAACTTGAAAAATGATATCTTGACCACCCCATAATTTTTCTGATAAGTTATTCTTAACTTCATGGCAAGGGAAATGAACGGAATTAGCCAGGATATTCAAAAGATAGAAACTTTCACTGACCAACTTTCAACAAATAAGCATTATTCAGAAAAAGGGGGACACCAAGCTAGAGGTTTCTGGTGGAGAGATATCAGAAGAATCTATGGAGGGTCTACAGATGTAACACCAAAAGATTTTAGCTGGATGCAGCGGAGAAAAATGCCGCGTAACCCAAGCGATGGCAAACATTGACTTTTAAGCCTAATTCCTGCTAATATACCCAAATCACACATCTAGTATTTTAATTTCCTAAATTCATGATACTAGAGAGGTTTAAGGAAATATGGCAATTTCAACACCTTCAATGCAGGAGTTATTAACAGCAGGTGTCCACTTTGGACACAAGATCTCCCGTGGCCACCCTAAGATGAAGCAATTTATCTATGGTGCAAGAGAAGGAGTGCATATTATTGATTTAGCCATGGCAGATGAAAAGTTAAAAGAAGCAGCAGAGGAAGCTTATAAGTTAGGAAAAGCTGGAAAAGTTTTATTAATTGTAGGTACAAAAAAACAAGCCCAGCAAAAAATAGAAAGCTTGGCTAAAGAAGCAAACTCCTTTTATTTAAACAAAAGGTGGGTTGGAGGGCTTTTGACAAATTTTGAAGAAATCAGAAAAAATATTAAAAAATTAAATGACTTAAAAATCCAGCAGGAAAAAGGAGAACTTTCAAGGTATACAAAAAAAGAACAGCTTTTAATCTCCAGAAAATTAACTAAATTCATCTCAGAACTTGGAGGGATTGCAGATATGGATAAAATCCCTGATGCAATGTTTATTGTAGATGCAGTTTCAGATAAAACTGCAGTTGTAGAAGCCAAAAAAACAGGAGTAGAAGTTTTAGGCCTTTGTGACACAAATGCAGACCCATATTTTTTTGACTTCCCGGTCCCTGCAAATGATGATGGAATTAAATCAATAAACCTCATTTGTGACACAGTTTTGGGAGCATATGTAAAAGGCAAAAAATCCTCCTCCGCTCAAGCTACGGAGGACAAGGAAGCTGGAATAAAAGAAGAGTCGAAGGAGTCGGAAGGGACTGAAGAGCCGAAGGTCAAGAAAACTGGGGAAAAAGCAGGGGAGAAAAAATCTGAAAAAATAGAAGAAAAAACAGAAAATCCTGAAGAACCGGCACCAGCAGTTGATGCAGCAGTAGCCCATGAGACAGCTGCCCTAGAAGAAGAAGTAGAAAAAGTAGTTTTAGAGGAAAGTGAGAGGAAAATAGAATAAACAAATTTTCAATTTAAAATTCGAAATTTGAAATGAATTTGAAATGTTTAAAAATTAAATCATTTAAAGTTTAGATTTCAATAAAAATTAAAAATTTTCAATTTAAAATTATGAGCATATCAGTAGATGACATTAAAAAACTAAGAGAAGAGACAGGTGCAGGGATCGCAGACTGTAGAGAGGCTTTAGAAGAAGCAAAAGGAGATTTAGAAAAAGCAAAACAAGTTTTAAAGAAAAAGGGTTTGGATAAAGCAGGATCTAAATCTGACAGGGAAGTTAGGGCTGGGATTGTTGATGTTTACTCTCATGGGGGCAGGGTTGGGGTTATGGTTGAACTTTTGTGTGAAACAGACTTTGTTGCCCGCACTGATGATTTTAAAAATTTAGCCCATGAGCTTTCACTGCAGATTGCCTCTATGAGACCTGACAGTGTATCAGATCTTTTAGAGCAGGAATATGTTAGGGACCCTTCCCTAAAAATAGATGATTTAATAAAAGCTGCAGTTTTAAAACTTGGGGAAAATATCCAGGTTGGCAGGTTTGAAAGAATTGAGTTAGGGAAATAATAACCAAGAAACAAGATACAAGTGAGCAAAGCTCCTGCTAACGCAGTAACAAACAATTTTTTAATACTAAATATTTCAATTTGTTTGTATCTTGGTTATTGTATCTTGTAAACTTAATTTAAGCTATGGAACCTTTTATAACTGAAGTAAACCAAAAAATCTCCCAGGCAATTGAGCATTTGAAAAGAGAACTTTCAGGAATCAGGGCTGGGCGCGCAAACCCAACACTATTGGAAGATATTCAAGTTTTGGCATATGGTTCACAGATGAAACTTATGGAAGTTGGTACTATCACAGCGCCCCAACCCTCACTTTTAACAGTCCAGGTTTGGGACCCGGGTATTATTAAAGATGTTGAAAAAGCAATTATGGAGGCGAACTTAGGTTTAAATCCATCAACAGAGGGTACTACCCTCAGGGTTCCAATCCCGCCCTTATCTGAAGAAAGAAGGGTAGAATTTGTTAAACTTTCCCACCAAAAAGGGGAACAGTTCAAAGTTGAGATTAGACAAATCAGACAGGAGGCAAGGAGTGATTGGGACAGGCAAAAAGAGTCAGGAGAGATAGGTGAGGATGAGCTATTTAGGAGACAAAATATGCTCCAGGACCTGGTTGACAAATCCACCAACTCAATTGACATAATGATTAAGCAAAAAGAAGAAGAATTAATGGAAATTTAATGTTTATTTTAGTTTTTATAATTACTATCCTTATTTTAGTTGTTATTCATGAACTTGGGCACTTTTTTGCTGCGAAAAAATTTAACATAAAAGTTTTAGAATTTGGGTTTGGGCTTCCACCCAGGGCCTGGGGCAAAAAAATTGGTGAAACAATCTGGAGTCTTAACTGGCTTCCTTTTGGAGGTTTTGTCAGGCTTTTGGGTGAAGATGAGGTGGATAAAGAAGTTTTAGACAATACCCGCTCTTTTGCAGCCCAGCCTGTCACTAAAAGGATGCTGGTTGTAGTAGCTGGGGTTGTAATGAATTTAATATTGGCCTGGCTTTTATTTTATATAGTTTTGGGAGCTCAAAACTTTAAAGCACAAGTCCCGCTTTTGTCTGACCATAAATTTGCAGGAGTCTCCCAAACTAATGAAAAAATTATCTTAATTGGGGATGTAGTTCCAAATTCTCCAGCCTCTCAGGCAGGTTTAAGCTCAGGGGAGCGGGTAATTGCAGTTGACAGTGAAGAAGTTTTAGATGCAAACCAGTTTATAGAAATTACAAAGCAAAAAGCAGGACAACCTATGCAGCTAACTGTTTCTGATATTGCAAAATCAGATCAAAGGATTTTAGAAATTACCCCTAGGGAAAATCCACCATCTGGAGAAGGCCCACTGGGGGTTTCACTTGGGACTTTTGAGATTGCTAATTTAGAATATAAAGAGCCATTGCAGATTGCACTGTCAGGGCCAATCCATTCCTATAATTTAATAACTTATTCCTGGGAGATTTTAGCAAAAACTGTTTCATACTCTTTTGCTCAAAAAGATATAACCCCTGTTTCCCAAAATGTGGCAGGCCCAATAGGGATTACCAATATAGTTAAAGAAATTTTAAGTGTCAAAAACCCTCTTATTCCATACTTAGACTTTATGGCAGCACTATCTTTGAACCTGGCCATAATAAACATTCTTCCATTCCCTGGACTTGATGGAGGCAGGTTTTTCTTCCTGTTACTTGAGGCTATAACCAGGAAAAAAGCTCACCCAACAATAGAAAAATATGTCCACACCATTGGCCTGGCCATTTTACTGGGATTAATATTTTTAGTAACTCTCTCAGACATCAAAAAACTCATCCCCCAATAGCTTACTATTCACATCTGTTTATAAGCTTCCACAGACTTAGAGTCCATAGATACTCATTTCTTATACAGCGTTACAATCAATAGCTATCGCAACTCATTGTAACAATAGTTGAAGTGGAGTATTCTGGTTCTATGGATAAGGTAACAACAAAAGATGTGCTTAAAGTTATTGCAGTAAGCGGAGTAGTCATAGGAAGTTTTGTAATTCCAGCATTGCCCATAGCTGCAGCATCTGCATTTAAGATATGGAAAAACTTTAACAGAAGGGATGTAGGCAGAATCCTAAAAAGACTTGAAAAACAACAAATGATTTCAGTCAAAGAAAATAATGGAAAAATATATATAGAAATTGCTGAAAAGGGTAAAAGAAGATTGTTAGAGTATGATTTTGAAAATATTGAGCTTAAATCTAAGAAAAGAGATGGAAAATGGAGATTAATAATTTTTGATATTCCAGAATATAAAAAAAGTGCAAGGGAAGTTTTCAGAAGAAAACTTAAACAGTTAGATATAATTCAACTCCAAAAAAGTGTATTTGCATCAGCTTTTTCCTGTAAAAATGAAATAGATTTCTTGTGTAACTTCTTAGAAATTTCAGATTATGTAACTTTGGTATCTTTAAATAAAATAGAAAGAGGAGAACAACTTATCTTCAAAAAATATCATGATTGGGACAACGAATAGCTATCGCTACTTAGTGTACCAAAGCCATTTTATATTTCAAACTTGAAACTTGAAATTTAATAACAGAATTTATTATAATCAATTCAAAGCTGTGAAAGAGTTTCCCGCTCTGGAGTCCGCCTCCGCTAAAGCTACGGCAGGACGAGCTGGGTGCGATAAGCATCCCCGGTTGAACCGTAAAAACTTAAATTGAGAAGTAATCAAGGTGGTACCACGAATGCACTTCGTCCTTGCAAGAGTGTAAGGAAGGAGTGCTTTTTTAATGCTTTATTCAAAGTTATTTCCAAAAACAATTAAAGAAACACCTAAAGATGCTTCACTGACCTCCCATAAACTCCTTTACAGGGGTGGGTTTATCAGGGAATCAGCAGCAGGAAGATATTACTTGCTTCCACTTGGAATAAGGGTCCATCAAAAAATACAAAAAATCATAAAAGAGGAGATGGATAAAACAGGAGCCCAGGAAATGGTAACTCCAGTTTTGCACCCTAAAGAACTCTGGAAAGAAACAAACAGAACTTCCTCAGTAGGTTTTGAGTTAATGAGCATAAAAGACAGAAATGAGATGGAGTTTGTTTTAGGTGGAACAGCAGAAGAAATGCTTGTAGATCTAGTTAGAAAATTCAAACTAAGTTATAGGGACCTGCCATTTAATCTTTATCAATTTTCCACAAAATTCAGGGATGAGTTAAGAGCTAGAGGAGGTCTTTTAAGGCTTAGAGAGTTCATGATGAAAGATGCTTATTCTTTTGATGCAACAGAGGGTGATTTTAAAACTGAATATGAAAAAATGTCAAAGACTTATACAGAAATTTTTAATAGGATGGGTTTAAAAACAATTATTGTTGAATCTGACAATGGATACATTGGTGGGGAATACTGTCATGAGTTTGTAGTTGAATCAGAAGTTGGTGAAAGCAGATTTTTAATGACAGAAGATGGTTCATATGCAGCACATGAAGATGTAGCTAAATTTAGCTTAGAAAGAAAAAATGTTTCTGAAAAAGAAAAACCTTTAGAAGAAGTAGAGGCAGTTAGAGGAACAACAATGGAGGATGGAGTTAAACTGCATAATCTGCCTCTTTGGCAGCAGATCAAAGATGTGTTATTTGTAGATGAAAAAGGCAGGTTTATTTTAAGCATTATTAGGGGTGACTATGATGTTAATGAAACAAAGCTTTTACATCTAATTAAATCCTACCAATTAAGACATGCAACAGAAGAAGAGATAAGGGAAAAGATTCACTCTGAACCTGGATTTATTTCTCCTGTGGGAATTAAAGACATTATAGAAAAGGATGTTGAACTAATTATTGTTGCAGATGATTCACTAAGGACTGTTAAAAATGCTTATGGTGGTGCAAACAAAAAACACAGAGACCTTTTAAATATGAATATAGACAGAGACTATAAAGCAGACATAGAAGGGGATATTGCTTTAGCCAGGGAAGGGGACTTAGCAGCAGATGGGGGAGGAAAGTTAATAGCAAAAAAGGGAATTGAGGTTGGAAATATTTTCCAGCTTGGTTTTCATTATTCTTCAAAGATGAAAGGTGCAAATTACATAGATAAAGATGGTAAAGAAAAACCTTATTATATGGGTTGTTATGGCATAGGCCTTGCCAGGACTTTGGCCACAGTAGTTGAAGTTTACAATGATGAAAAGGGCATTGTATGGCCAGAATCTGTAGCACCATATCAAGTTCACCTTGTTGGTTTAGACCTATCTGACAAAGCTGTTTTGGAAAAAGCAGAACAAGTTTATAAAATTCTAACTTCTCATGGGATAGAAGTTTTATTTGATGACAGGATAGAGCCCTCTGCAGGTGAAAAGTTTGCAGATGCAGATTTGATAGGGATTCCTTATAGAGTAGTAATTTCTAAGAAAACCGGAGCAGAGATAGAAGTTAAAAAAAGGTCCCAAAAAGAGACTGAATTTAAAAAATTAGAGGATCTGGTAAAATCTATCAAGGAATGAAGGAAAATCCTTTTAGACTAAAAGAATTACAAACGTCAGATCTGCCCATATTTGAAACTGATAGAAGAGTGGCATATCGTGCAGAAGTCCCTGATAATCCAATTTGGGAATCTAACTCAATGCGTCTAATCAGGCTCTCAGCAATTTTTGGAATTTACCCTCCAGCCACAAGTACTGAAGAATTTTTATACCATATTGCAGTCATGGGAGCTGAAACTGTGCAGCTTTTTAGGGATACCATGAGAGAAACTTTAGAGAAAATAGATTATGAACACCAAGTTAGAGGTAATTAACAATCATTGATTTTAAAGCTATATCCTGGCTTAGATCAGCTTGTAAAAAGTATAAATCCCAGGGTGTCAAGCTAACACACGCCCGAGGTGGGTAATTATACAAGTCTGTAATTGATAATTTCTTACATTTTTGGTATTCTTACGCATTAGTAAAACATATGGCAGTTACTAAAAACATAATTAAACAGCCTAAAGCACAAGTTCAGGTACAAGTAACTATGCCCTGGGCAGATGTGGAGCCTAAATGGAATGAAACTCTGCAAAAAATGTCAGCTGAAGTTGAACTTGCAGGTTTTAGAAAAGGCACAGCCCCCCTTAACATGGTTGAACAGCAGCTTTCAACCAGGCTTTCAGATGAAGTTGTCAAAGTTATAATGCCACAAGCCTTAATTGAGGCCCTCCAGGGTACAAACATTGTCCCAATTGATTATCCTAAATATCAGTCCATCCAGTTTCAAAAAGGGACTGATTTGGTCTTCACAGCTCTTTTAACAGAGCGCCCGGCAGTCACTGTTGGTGAGTATAAAACTATAAAGGTTGCAAGGCCTGCACAAAAAACTATCACAGATGAGGAAGTTGCAAAAGTTATAGATGATATCTTCAAAAGATGGAAGCTTAGACAACCTCAAACTCCAACTCCAGCTCAAAGTACACCAGTTCCTGCAGCGCCCCAATCTGGTGGAAGCTTAAGCTTTAATGCTCCAGCTGATACAACTCAGCCTGCCTCGCCTGACTCGCTTCGCGAAGCGAGCAGCGGTCAAGGCGGGCCTCAGGCAACTCCTGCTCAAGCAGCTGCTTCCCAAGCTCCAGATGATAACTTTGCTAAAGCAGTTGGGGCAAATTCACTGGAGGATCTAAAAACTAAAATTAAAACAGACTTAGAAAATGAAGCAAAATATAATAATGAATTAGACTATGAAGAAGCAATCCTCCAGGAAGTAGAAAAAATAACCACAGTTGATATCCCTGATATTTTAGTCTCAGATGAACTCTCAAGGATGATGCTTTCTTTACAAAGGAATGTGACAGACAGGGGACTTTTACTGGATGAATACCTAAAATCCCAGGGCAAAACCCAGGAATCCTTAAAGAATGAGTGGAGGCCCCAGGCTGAAAAAAATGTCAGGATGGAGCTTGGGTTATCTGAGGTAGCCAGAGCTGAAAATGTAAATATCACAGACCAGGAACTCCAGGCTGAGATAGATAAAATCCAGGATAACAGGGTCAAATCCCAATTCAACTCCCAGGAACCAAGGTTGCACCTAAGACACGCATTAAGACAAACAAAAACTCTTAACCTCCTAAAAACTTTAGTTAAGTAAAATGTTAACCCCTGAAGAATTTGCAGCATTTCCTAATCAGGAAGTTGATCATCCTGAAGCACAAACAATTCTTATGAATTACGCGATGATAATGGAAAAAAAGAAAGAAGGGTCAAAAGAACTTGCTGAGTTTCTAGGTATGAAAGTCGCTTCATATACAGGATTTATTGGTAGAGCAATTAGTCCAGAGATCGATAGGCAAGAGGAATCGTTGCTAATGGTCTATTGGCCTCATGTTCATAGAATTCAACAAGACCCTGCTTTATCAGAGTTATATAATCAATCACTTCAAGAAACATTTAGAAGGATGGGGGTTATCAAAAGAAAAGCCAGATTGATGCATGAAGAAGGCCTCTACTAGATTTTTGCTGAGCGAGCGCAGCGAGTCGAAGCATTTCCTATAACTTTTTCCATCTTTGCATTCAATGATATAAACAAACCATTTCCACTTTTTCATTTTTGGCTGAGCCCTGCCTGCCGGCAGGCAGGTTGTCGAAGCCCTACCTCCATTTGACTTTTAAATATTAAACTCATAATATTTGACTATGGCAGTTGAGAGTCCAGTTGAAAATCTTAGTAGTATAGTTAATCTTAGGAGCAAAAGAGGGAAGTTTTTTATGGCAGGTATGGCAATATTATTTGCTACTTTGGGAGATTTGGTGATATCTTTAGAAAGTTCCCACTTAAGGGATGTGAATAGTCAGATTTCCTACCCTGTCTCAGATACTGAAGCAATGGAAGCTAGAAGTTATAAATCTTCTTTAGATACTCATATTTTGGATGCAGCATATTCCAAAGACTATGGAAGAATTACATTAATTGTGGAAGATCCCAAAACTACCAAAACTACTGTTATTTTAGATCAGCTAAAAACTACAGATGAGCAAAGAAAAGCTAGAATAGCAGAAATTGAAGCTTCTCAGAAGAAAGCTATTGGAGATTTGAGAATTCACAGAGCAGATTTAGATCTTGCTGCAGCTGGTCTTGGAACCCTTTTATGCTTAGGTGCTATGCTTGCCCCAATATCTAAACCAGCTTAATTTTTCCCCAAAATTGCCCAAAAAAGCCCTTAGTGGTACAATAGAGGGCAGTAAACCCAAATAAAGGAGGTGTTTTTTGCAATTTACCAATTCTTTGGTAGATTGAATATAAATTATGTCTATTATAGTTAGAGCAACAGGCAATGATAATTCTGATGCTGTAATCAGGAAATTTCAAAAAAGAGTAGTCCTGGAAAAAGTTGTCCAGGAATACAGGGATATAATGTTTCATAAAAAGAACTCTGAAAAAAGAAAAGAGATGTTAGCAGAAAGAAGAAGAAAAATCAGAAGAGCACAAAGACTTGCCAACCAATAATTAAAGCTGATTAATGATTGAAGATTAAGGATTAAAGAGAAAAAGAAAAAATCATTAATCATTCTTCATTAATCTTTAATCATCTCAATGGAAACTAAAATTAAAGAGGATCTGAAACAAGCCCAGCTTAACCGCGATGAGATTCGCCTCTCCACTTTGCGTCTTCTTTTATCAGAAATAAATAATTCTAAGATTCAAAAAGGCTCTGATCTAACAGATGATGAGATAACCTCTGTTGTCCAAAAAGAAGCAAAAAAAAGAAGGGAATCAGTTGAATCTTTCAAAAAAGGAGGGAGGGAAGACCTGGCCCAAAAAGAAGAGTCTGAACTTAAAATACTGGAAGCTTACATGCCTGCAGGTCTCTCAAATGAGGAGTTGACTAAATTAGTTGAAGACTCTATAAATGAGTTAGGGGCAAATTCTTTGGCTGACATGGGCAAAGTAATGAGCTCGGTAATGGCAAAAGTTGCAGGCAGGGCAGATGGTAGTATTGTAAGCAGTCTGGTTAAAGAAAAATTATCATGATAAATATTATTGTCACTTCAGACCCAAGATACCAGGTAAATAAACTTGCTATCCAGGCCTCTGTGCTGGATATCCTAAAACGCAACAATGTTACAGGCAATATAGAAATTGGGGTCAATATTGTAGGGGATCGGAAGATGCATGAGGTTAACAAAAAGTATAGGGGAATTGATTCAACCACAAATATCCTGTCTTTTGCCCTGGAAGACCCTGTTTCTGCAAGTGGGCTGCAGCATGTTAGAAACCTGGGTTTTGTAAAATCACCTGATAAGATATTAAAACTTGGTGATATCCTGATTTCCTGGCCTGAACTTCAAAAAGATGCAGCTGCAGCAGGTGTTTCAACAGAGCAGCAGGCAAGGTATTTGGTAGAGCATGGGACTAAGCATTTGCTTGGGATTCACCACGACTAAGAAGTTATTACAAAAACCTTTAACTTATCTTGTAAGTTTTATATTTTTTTCATATATTATCTAAACCAATGGTTTACTATCGTAAGTATCGGCCACAGACTCTTGATGAAATTATTGGCCAGGAGCATATTAAAAATGCCCTAAAAAAAGCCCATGAATCCAATAGGCTTTCCCATGCTTATCTTTTTGCAGGACCCAAAGGCTCTGGTAAAACCTCAACAGCCAGGATTTTAGCAAAAATGATAAATTGTGAAGTTGGAGGTCCCTGCAATAAATGCTCTACATGTCTCTCTATAACTGATGGAAGCAACCTTGACCTGATAGAAATAGATGCAGCTTCAAACAGGGGAATTGATGATATAAGGGAGCTTAGGGAAAAGATAAAGCTTGCCCCCACTTCTTCTAAGAAAAAAGTTTATATTATAGATGAAGTCCATATGCTCACAACTGAAGCTTTTAATGCACTTTTAAAAACTCTGGAAGAACCACCTTCCCATGTTTTATTCATCTTAGCAACCACAGACCCACACAAAATCCCCCAAACTATTTTATCCAGGGTTCAAAGGTTTGACTTCCAGGCTGCTAAAGAAGAAGAAATAATTGAATATTTAAAAAATGTAATAAAGATAGAAAAGTTAAAAATTAGTGATGAAGCCCTTAATTTGATTGCTAAAAAATCAGAGGGAAGTTTCAGGGATGGATTAAAAATTCTTGACCAGCTTGCCAGTTCAGGTAATGAAATAACTCTTGAGGATGTTGAAAATATTTATAAATCAGGGAAATCTGAAGATTCAATTAAGCTTTTAAATTTTATTGCAGATGCTGATACAAAATCTGCTTTAGAATTTGTCACAGAACTTTCAGAAAGAGGAATAAGTTTAAAAGAGTTTATAAATCAAACATTACATACACTAAGACTGCTTCTTTTAATAAAACATGACACTAAAAAAGATGAAAGTCTTTCTGGTCTTTCTCAAAAACTATCAAGTCCTCAAATTGTAAAAATTGTAAATTCGCTTGGTATCGCTTTAGAAAAAATGAAGTTTGTTTCAATTCCAACCCTGCCTCTTGAAATTGCAGTAGTGGAGAGCTGCCAGGAACAAGAGGTACCACGGGGGGAAAGGGTATCACAGGTACCACAGGGAGAAGAAAATAATATTGGAAATAAGCCCCGTGATACTCGTGATACTTCAAAACCCCGTGATATCTCCAATGAGCTGATTTCTCCAGCAATTCCTGCCCCCATCTCAGATGCCCAGGAAATTATTATTATCAAAGACAAATGGGCCTATATTTTAGAAACTATAAAACCCTACAACTTTTCTTTGGAAGCACTTTTAAAACAGTCCAAAATAGTAAGTTTTGAATCAGAAACATTAATTTTAGAAGTACCTTATTCATTCCATAAGAGAATTTTAGAAGCTCCAAAATCAAGAGAACTTTTAGAGTCAGTTTTAGCAGAAGTTTTGGGAAAAAGCGCTAAAGTCTCAACAGTTTTGGGAACCAGGCCTGTTAGGGTAGAGGAATTAGCCAATGTAGAAGTAGCAGCTGATGATGAGATTATAAAAATTGCCTCAGAGATTTTTAATTCTTAAAACCCTTGGAGTATAGTTTTCTGGAGTAATTTGTGGAGTAGTTCTCCTGCTGGAATTGCGGGTTTCCCATAATTTATTCATACCCGATTCTATATGTTCCAAACCTTCGAAAATTACATAACCCAAGACAACCATTACTCCTCCTGCAACATGTGCGCCTTGCCTTAAAGATTCTGGATTTGGGTGGGGAAGATTTAGTTCTAAGGGCATAAAAAACTCCGATTTTATACGGATTATTGTAATATATCTTACACTTTTTAAATTGTCAAATCTCACCTCCTTGACAGAAAGGCTTCTTTTAAATAGCATGGTTACTCAATGTCATCTAAAGTTTTTAAACTAATTGAAGAAGAGAAAAAAAGGCAGATAGAAGGTTTGGAAATGATCCCTTCAGAAAACTATGTATCAGTTGATGTTCTCAAAGCTTTGGGCTCAATTCTAACCAACAAATACTCAGAAGGCTTCCCGGGCAGAAGATATTATGGTGGTAATGAAGTTATAGACAAAATTGAAAACTATGCTTCAGACTTAGCAAAAAAACTATTTAAAGTCCCCGTAGCTCTAGTCCAGCCTTACTCAGGTTCACCAGCTAACTTTGCAGCCACCATGGCAGTCTGTGAGCCTGGTGATGTAATAATGGGCCTTTCTCTCTCCTCAGGGGGGCATCTTACTCATGGGGCACACCTGAGTTTTTCTTCAATTTTTTACAAAGCTGTTAACTATTCAGTTGGTGCAGACTGGAAGATAGATTTTGATGAATTGGAAAAACTGGCTATAAAACATAAACCCAAACTCATCTGGGCAGGCACCACAGCTTATCCTTTCAAACTGGATTATAAAAAGTTTAGGGATATTGCAGACAAAGTTGGTGCTACAGTAGTTGCAGATATAGCCCATATCTCTGGATTAATAGTAGGAGGAGTGCATGATAGTCCTGTACCATATGTTGAGGTAATTACCACCACCACCCACAAGACCTTGAGGGGGCCCAGGGGAGCCATGATCATGGTGACTGATCTGGGTATGAAAAAAGATCCAGAGCTTAAGGCAAAGTTAGAAAGAGCAATCATTCCGGGGCTTCAGGGAGGTCCTCACAACCACCAGACTGCAGCAATAGCCATTTCACTAGAAGAAGCCTTAACCCCAGCCTTTAAAAAATATGCTTCCCAGGTGGTAAAAAATGCAGCAGTGTTAGCTAAAGAGTTAGGGACTGTTTCAGAAAACCATCTGGTTCTCTTAAGCCTGACAGATTATGGTAAGGGCATGGGTTATCAAGCTCAATATGCTCTGGAAACTGCAGGAATTACTGTAAATAAAAATACTATCCCCAATGAACCCATTTCACCCTTTTATCCCTCAGGCATCAGGATGGGCACTCCAGCTCTGACCACAAGGGGGATGAAAGAAAAAGATATGATAAAAATTGCTTCCTGGATCAAAAGAGCTTTAGAAGAGATAAAAGGCTTAGATATTCCTGAGCAAAAAGAAGAAAGAGCTCAATATATAAAGGACACAAAGGTCTCTTTAGCCAAAAATAAAAACCTTTTAAAGATAAAAGAAGAAGTTAAGAATTTTGCTCTGAAATTTCCTGTGCCAGGGATAGATTAAGTCTTTAAAATTTATTCTTTATAATTTATATTCGCAAGAATAATCTTGTTCATTATCTTTAAAAAAGATATAATTATGTCTATGGGAATAATGGACAGTATGAAACAGCTTGGGGATCTCAAAAAGATGAGAGACCAGGCTATGGAAGTTCAAAAAAAGCTAGCTCTAATAAAAATTACAGTAGAACACAAAGGTGTAACTATTGTCATGACTGGTGATCAAAAAGTAGTCTCTATCTCAGGGGAAAATGATCTTGATAAAGTCACAGAAGCTGTTAATGAAGCATTAAAACAATCCCAAAAAGTTGCTGCAGAAGAGATGAGATCCTTAATGGGCGGTCAAATCCCCGGAATGTAACCAGAATCAGTGATTAATGATTACTGATTTAGGATTAATGAATGTTTTGCTCTTTTTAATAAATCCCTGTAACAATTTATCAACTATATTCGCTTGATCTGCTAAATTCATCATTGCCTCATTATTCAAATAACCAACATCTTTTGCAATTAAAATAAAGTTTTTCAATTCTGATAATGAGCCTTTTGATAAATAATAAAACTGAACCTTCTCTTTATAACCTTGCCTACCAAAACCTTCTGCAATATTAGCCGTTATAGAAGCTGCAGCTCTTCGCATCTGATCAGTAATAGAATAAGTTTCTTCCTTTGGAAAGTTCTTAGTAATTTTGTAAATCAAGATAACTAGTTTATGCCCTTCTTTCCAGACATTTAAATCAGTAAAAGTTTCAATTTTCCCATTCCTCATATTCTTTAATCAGTAATCTTCCATCTTTAATCTTAAACTAAGGAGTTGCAGATGAAGATGCAGTTGATGGTTGAGCAGTTGGTGAACTGGTAGGTTCAGAAGTTGGCTCAGAAGTTGGGCTTGGTGTTGGAGTAGGACTCTCAGTTGGTGCAGGTGTAGGAGAGGGAGTTGGGCTGGTTGTTTTTACAGGTGCTTTTTTAGGTGCAGGGGTGGGAGTAGAGGTGGGTGTTGGGATTGGGGTAGAAGTTGGGAATGGGGAAGGCTGCGGTGTTGCTTCTACTGCTTCTCCAGCAACCTCAGGGTTTGGAAAAACTAAATTTTTTATAAACACTCCACCTGAGAAAACTATAACTACTAAAACCAAAATAAGTCCAGCTGTTAATTTGTTAAAATTCCTTAATCTTTCCACTTTTAACTCCTTATATACTAAATACTGTATACTATTGTCAAACAAATGGCCACAATTCCTAAAGTAGTAAGAGATCTTATTGATGCTTTTGAGAGGCTGCCTGGTATTGGTCCAAAAACAGCCCAAAGGTTAACTTATTACCTTTTACATGCCCCAAAGGAAGAAGCAAAAGCTTTAGCAGAGTCTGCCCTGGCCCTAAAAGAAAAAACTGTCCTTTGCAGTGTTTGTTTTAATATCTCTGAAACTGACCCATGTGAAATAGAAACAGACCCGCTCAGGGATAAATCTGTGATTGCAGTGGTTGAAGACCCTCTGGATATGCTTGCCTTAGAAAGAGCAAATTTTAAAGGGCTTTACCATGTTCTTCATGGAGCAATCTCTCCTTTAGAAAACATAGGGCCAGAGGAACTGCACATTAGGGAACTGCTCCCAAGGTTAAAAGATGGGACTATAAAAGAGATAATTTTAGCAACTAACCCAACAATGGAAGGTGAAGCAACAGCCATGTATATAGATAGACTTATAAGACCACTTGGAGTAAAGGTTACAAGAATTGCCAGGGGACTGCCAGTAGGGGGAGATTTAGAATATGCAGATGAAACTACATTAAGCAGGGCGCTTGAAGGCCGCAAAGAGTATTAAGTCTCCAAGAAACAAGATACAAGTATCCAAATATAGTTTGTTTCTTGTATCTTGGACACTTGGTTATTATCATTAAGCTATGGCTAATGGTTTAAGAGGACAAATTGCAGATACAGCTTATGAGACTTTAGAAGAAATTCCAGCTGCAGTTGGGAAACCAGTCCAGGATGAAGTTGGTAAAATGATAGAAGTTGGTGTCCAAGCAATTCAAGGACAAACCACAGATCCCCAAAAATTAGCCCAGCAGCAGGAACAGGCAGCTAAAAGTAAAAAAGATACAGAATTAAAAAGAAGAAAAGTTCAGGCCTGGTTAAATGAATTAAATAGGCAGCAGACTGCACTAAATCAGCAAAATCTAAAAAAACAGCAGGAAAAACAGGCACAATCCCAGGAAGAAAAACAAAAAAAAGAAGTTAAACAGTTTGAAGTTGTCCAAAAAAGACAAAACTTAATTGATGAAAATGTCAGGGCAAAACAAGCCAAAGCTGAAATTAAAAGAGGAGTAGGTGGATAATCTCAAATACCTAAGTTAGTTTTTAACATTTCCTGTAACTGACTTTCATTGTCAGCATCATTAAAAAGCTCAATTAGTCTATCACCTTCAATTGCAAAATCATCTAGTAATCTTTCAAAAGCTCTCAAGCTGTAAAATCTTAGGAACAAATCATTAAATTGCTGCCATCTTTTATCTCTTGTGCCAACTAGAATTTCTACTGAACTTGATCTCTGCTCGTCTTCTCTAGGACTAATACCGCAGAGTGAGTAGAAATAAGTTGGTAAATCATCCATTGAGGCAGTTAAGAACGACTCTTCAGAAACTGGGATAGGGTAAACCGTACTTGCTTCCCAATCTATTCCTTCAACATTTCCTCTTGGTGTAACCCAAAAGTTTTTTAATTGCGGATCAGAATGTCTGATACCGGAAGCGTGCAAATCAGCCAATAGAACAGCATTTCTGTGTATAAGCTGTTCAAAATATGTTTTGGCTAAGAATTCTCCTGTATGAAATTGTGACCAGGGTTCACTATCTAATGTTTTAGTATCTGTTCTGGCAACCGATACCAAAAAGCCGGAATCTTCCTCTGAAATAAAGCAGATTGGGTGGACTGTCTTAAAGCCCCTATCTAATACTTTTAATGTATTTTTTATTTCTATTATACCTTTTGCCGTCTGCTTAAAAGGTTTAACTGCCACATTCAAAAGTTTAACTTCGCCTGTTTCGCTATCTCTTATTTCAATAATTCCAAAAGAAACATTGTGTGCACTTCCACCTCGGACAAACCAATCTTGTTCTCCTCTTCTTTGACCAATCCTCAAAACCTGTCTGCCGGAAAATTCCGGAGCGAGAAAAACGCCATCCTTAAAATGGTTTCCTTCTGCAATATTAATTACATGCGAATTTTTTCTGAAGTGCTTTTGGACTGCTGCATTAGCATCTTTTAATACCGGGCTTGGATTTTTTTCCCAGTGTTTTATACTCTGTTTTTCTGCGTAAGGAGTAATTACATCTGGGGATGAAACAGGACTAAGCAGTTCAGTCATCATTTTATCTTATTTTTAAAACTTTGTTTAAGGATTTCTATTTGTGATTCATGAGGATGATTTGGATCCTGCCTTTTTAATTCATCTAAAATCCTTTGAGAAACCTCGTCTAGTGTTATTTCTGTATCTAGGACATAAGGAGGTAGAAGTCTAATTAAATCTTTCTGGCCCTGGGTAAGAACTAAATCTGAAAGATGCAACTCTTTAGGAAGGGCATTTGTGGCTTTATAAATTTTTCCCAAGATTGCCCCGACTTCAGTCATGATTTCAAAGGCACCTAAATAGCTCTGGGTAAATCCCTGCTCTTTAAATTGCATGCCGTCAAGAGGTCTTGTATTATAGGGAATCTTTACTACCTCAATAAGACTACTGTCATTATAGCCAACTGTTTCAAATGCCGGAACATTAGCTTTAACAAAAAGATCCTTAGGTAAAGTTTCATTTGTTGCTGGTTGAAAAAAAAGATATCTTTGATGTCCAAGTACAACATCAACGCCTCTTCTGTTCCTGGTTAAATTATAACCAAAATTGATCTCTGTGCCCCCTCCTTCTAATAGCACTTCACGCAAGTCATTAATATCCCTACTTGTTCTAACTGCGTTCTTTGCAAGCTCTTCATTTGACCCATTTTCTTCATGTTCTAATTCATTCATGGAATTAATTATAGGCTATAATGTTTATTATATCAATAACCCTCCTTGGAATAGATATTATTCTTGAATATAATAAACTCAGTTTCATTTAATTATATGTTAAAAATATATAACTCTCTATCCAGAAAAGTTGAAGAATTTATTCCTCTAAACCCTCCTAAGGTTGGGGTCTATACCTGTGGTCCAACTGTTTATGACTTTCAGCATATTGGAAATTTCAGGACCATGATTTTTTCAGATATTCTTTTAAGAACTTTAATGGCCAATAATTTTGATGTTAAGTCAGTAAGGAATATAACAGACATAGATGACAAAATAATAAAAGCTGCAAAAGAAAAAAACTTAGGGATTGAAGAATTTAGCTCTGAATTTACAACTGCTTTTTTTAATGATTTAGGTAAGTTAAATATTCTCCCTGTAGATGTTTCCCCCAAAGCTACAGAACATGTTACTAAAATGGTCAAATATATAGAAGTTTTAATAAAAAAAGGTTTAGCTTATATAGAAGATGATGGATCTGTATATTTTGATATTTCTAAATTCCCAAATTATGGAAAACTCTCAGGGCTGGAAAAAAGGCAGTTAAAAACAGGGACCAGGATTTTGTCTGATGAATATTCAAAAGAAGATGTTCAAGACTTTGCTTTATGGAAATCAATTAGTCCTTCTGAGGTTGGATATGACTCTCCCTGGGGCAGGGGCAGGCCTGGCTGGCACATAGAGTGCTCAGTTATGAGCCAGGAATATTTAGGGGAGACTTTAGATATCCATGCAGGTGGGATAGACCTATTATTCCCCCATCATGAAAATGAAATTGCCCAATCAGAAGGGTATACAGGCAAACCCTTTGCTAATTTTTTTGTCCATGGAGAGCACTTATTAGTTGAAGGGGCAAAAATGAGCAAATCCTTAAAAAATTTTTATAAACTCTCAGATTTAGAAGATAAAGGTTTTGAACCCCTCTCCTACAGATATTTAGTTTTAACAGCCCACTACAGGGATAAACTAAATTTTACCTGGGAGTCTCTTCAAGCTGCCCAAAATGCTTTAAATAATTTAAGGGAAATAGTAAGAGGTTGGGATGAACCCAAAATAGGCTGTGCAGAGTTTGAGCAAAGGTTTATGCAAGCTATTAACAATGATTTAAATACCCCAACTGCTTTGGCAGTAATGTGGGAAATGATAAAGTCTGATTATCCAGCTTCTGCAAAAGCTGCATCAATTTTAAAAATGGACAAAGTTTTAGGTTTAAAATTTGATGGGTATGTTGGAAAGCAAATAGAAATCCCTGATAATGTTAAAAAATTAGTTGACCAAAGGGAAAATGTTAGAGAATCAGGAGATTTTGAACTTTCTGATAAGTTAAGAAAAGAAATTAAAGGTTTAGGATATGAGCTAGAAGATACTTCAAAGGGACCAAGAATTAAAAAGCTAATTACCTAATTCTTACTTGTTAGATTCTCAATTTGCGAGTATAATCCTCTTTTAGTGTCAGAAGTTATAACTATTGATGGTCCGACTTCTTCAGGGAAGTCTTCAGTGGGCCATCTTTTTTCTGCTAATATAGGTTTTCAGTTTATAGATACCGGCGCAATTTATCGGGCTGGATCCCTTTTCATCCTTGAAAATAATCTAAGTACAGCTGATGAAAACGTATGTGCCAAAGTTTTTGAAAATTTAAATGTTGAATTCAAAGAAATTGATGGGTCCCAAAGAATTTTTCTGGATGGTAAAGATATAACTGAAAAACTCCACTTACCTCAAGTCACAAAAGTAGTTCCAATAATTGCAGCTTTCCCTAAAGTCAGGGAATTATCTAAAAAAATCCAAAGGAAAATTGGCAGTTTACAAAATACAGTTATGACAGGAAGGGATATTGGCACAGAAATTTTTCCTGACAGTAAACTCAAAATTTTTTTAACTGCATCTCCCGAGATTAGAGCAAAAAGAAGGTATGAACAGTTAAAACAAAAAGACTTAGATATTTCATATGAAAAAGTTTTAGAAGAGATGTTAAAAAGGGATGAAGCAGATTCCATCAGGGAGGCTTCTCCATTTAGAAAACCTGATGATGCAGTTGAAATTGATACAACAAATTTAACAACTAAGCAGACTGTAGAAAAGATGTTAGAATTATTTAAAGCCCGTGGATTATCTTAACGCTATAATTTTGTCCATAGTTGAGGGAGCAACAGAATTTCTTCCGATTTCTTCAACTGGCCATTTAGTTTTAGCATCCAAAGTTTTAAATATCCCCCAGACAAATTTTATTAAAAGTTTTGAGATTTTTATTCAACTTGGTGCAATCCTGGCAGTAGTTTTTTTATATTGGCAAAAACTTATATATAATTTCAAACTTTGGAAAAATATTTTAATTGCTTTTATTCCAACTGCAATTGTAGGATTAGCTTTTTATGAAATAATTAAAAACTATTTTATTGGGAATTTACAAATTACTCTTCTGGCACTTTTTTTAGGTGGTTTAATTTTAATCTTTGTAGATAAACTTCTAAAAGAAAAAGATTTTGATAGTTTAGAAAAACTAACTGTTAAACAATCTTTACTAATTGGACTGGCCCAATCTGTTTCTGTAATTCCAGGAGTCTCCAGGGCTGCTGCCACCATCATTGGCGGGCAATTTGCAGGGCTTAGTAAAAAAGCAGCTTTAGAATTTTCATTTCTTCTGGCAATCCCAACAATGTTTGCAGCCACTGGGTTGGATGTTATAAAAAGCAATTTTAACTTCTCTTTAACTGAGTGGTCCTATCTTTTTATTGGATTTATTGGATCATTTATAACAGCCCTTTTTGTTATAAAGTGGTTTATAAAGTTTGTTGAAAAAAATAACTTTTTCATATTTGGAGTTTACAGAATAATCTTAAGTATTTTATTCTGGTTTACCTTTTTAAGGTAGTTTAATTTTCTTAGGTGATCTGATATCCTACCAAGCATGTACAATATCCAAACTTTAAAAAATGGTTTAACTTTAATCACCATCCCAATGCCTCACCTGGATTCAGTCACAACTTTAGTTGCAGTTGGTGCAGGCAGTAGGTATGAAACCAAAAATATAAATGGCATCTCCCACTTTCTTGAACACATGTTTTTTAAAGGTTCCAGAAAATTCCCAACAGCAGAACAGATTTCAACCTTAATAGATGGCCTGGGAGCAGTAAATAATGCAGCTACTTCAAAAGAATGGACTTATTATTGGATAAAGTCTGCCTCAAAGCATATTGAGCTTGCAAATGATGTTTTATCCTCAATGTTAAAAGAATCCCTTTTAGTTGAAGAAGAGATAGAGCGGGAAAAAGGGGTAATAATTGAGGAGTTAAGGATGTATAGGGATAATCCAGGTAGATATGTCTGGGAACTTTATGAAAGGCTGCAGTTTGGAGATCAGCCCTTAGGTTGGGATATTGGAGGGGATGAAGAAACTATAAAATCTTTAAATAGGGAAGAGTTTTTAAGTTATTTAGAATCTTTGTATTCCCCTGAGAATATGGTTTTAGTTTTAGCTGGTAAACTTCCTAAAGACCCAAAAGCATTTGCAGAAAAGTATTATTTGGATTTGCCAAAAAGGGATCAATATAAATTTAAGGAATTTAAAAAAACTAAACAGACAAAACCAAAAGTTAATGTTTTTTATAAAGCCACAGACCAGGCAAATTTAATTTTAGGGGTGGAGGGCTATCACAGAAATCATCCTAAAAGGTATGCAGCCAGGATTTTGGGTGCCATTTTGGGAGAAAGCATGTCCTCAAGGTTATTTATCCAGGTTAGGGAAAGAAGGGGATTAGCTTATCATATTAGTGCAGGCCATGAAGGTTTTGTGGACACAGGAACTTTTACAGTTTTTGCAGGGCTTAAATTAGAAAAAGTTTATGAAGGCTTAGAGGTTATAAAAGCAGAACTGGAACGGACAATTTTAGAAAAAGTCACAGAAGATGAATTAAAAAAAGCTAAAGAAATGTTAAGAGGGAGGCTTGCAATCAGGGAAGAATCAACCAACTTTTTAGCAGAACACTTTGGGGTGGAGTATGTTTTAGATAGGGAGTTAGAAGGGTTTGATGAGTATTTAAAAAAAATTGATAAAGTAACTGCAGAGCAGGTAAGGGATGTAGCTAAAGAACTTTTTAAAAATGAAAGGTATAACCTTCAGGTAATAGCCCCAATAAAATCTACTGAAAAATTTGTTAGTATCCTAAATAGTTAAATTTTTTAATACACTTAGATTATGAACAAAAAACTGCAGCTTATTTTACTGGGAGTTTTTATACTGCTTGCAGTTTATGTAAAATCTAACTATATAGTAAGTACAGACCTTTTCATAACCCAAACACTGCAAAATCTAAATTTTTTCTGGTTTGATTTATTAATGAAATTTATTTCCAAGTTGGGTTATCAAATAACATGGATAATTTCTCTTCTTGGAGCAGTATTATTTTTTATGCTTCTTAAAAAAAGAAAAGAAGCCTTAGTTATTTTCATGTCCATTTTAGGGGCATTATTTTTAAGCGAGTTTTTTAAAATTATAATTGCCCGTCCAAGGCCAGATCCTAATTTAATCTATCAGTTTGAAAAATTAGCCAGGTTTGATTCATACCCGTCAGGACATATACTGTTTGCAATTGGTTTTTATGGCTTTATTTTCTACTTGATTTACAAAAACCTCAAAAAAAGGCTTGCTTAAAAACTTATTACTTGTTTCTTGTATCTTGGTTATTATCCTGATGGGTTTTTCCAGGATTTATCTTGGGTCCCATTGGTTTTCAGATGTATTAGGAGCTTACATTTTAGGAATTTTATGGATTAATTTTATTATAAATCTGTACAAAAGGTTAAAAGTTTAGTTATACTATTTTAATGCAAAACCAGAATCTTCTGATTGCTAATACTGTTTCATTCCTGATTAAATCAATTATTTTTTTACTTCTGATATTTCTCTACATTAAATTTGCAGGTCCAATCCCTTTTTCTGTAAATTCCACAACCACCTCTAAATCAGATGCCTTCTCTGTCACAGGTGAAGGTAAAGCAGATATCAAACCTGATTTTGGAACACTAAGGGTTGGTGTAACTGCAAATGCTCAAACAGTTGAAGCAGCTCAGTCTCAAATGAATACCTCTATAAATAAAGTTACAGATGCACTAAAAAATGCTGGGATCGCCTCAGATGATATTCAAACTGAAAATTACAATGTAAACCCAAACTATGACTACACCTCTGGAACCCAAAAAATCACAGGCTACAATGCTAATACAAACTTAGTAATTAAAATAAGGGATATAAATAAGGCAAACCAAATTATAGATTTAACAACTCAAAATGGAGCAAATCAATTAGGAGGGTTAACATTTGAAAATTTAGATAAATCAAAAGCAGAAGATGAGGCAAGGATAAAGGCAGTTGAAGATGCAAAGAAAAAAGCTTCCAGGGCTGCCCAGGCTGCAGGGTTTAGTTTAGGGAAATTAGTTAATTATCAGGAATCTTTTGGAGGCCAACCACCAATAATATATGCAGCAGACAGGGCACTTCCCCAATCAGGTGGAGGTGACACACAGGTAGAACCGGGAACCAATGAGATAGTTGTTAATGTCACATTAAGCTACGAAGTCCGATGACTTGACACAATGAAAAATGTTTGTTAGTTTAGAATTATGGCAAATCTCATTGATGATGTTAAAAATGCTTTGAGTTCAGTCCTTACTGGTGCTGGAGATGTAGTCTCTGCTGCTCAGGATGTAGCTAGAGATAATGTCACCAAAGCTGTCCAGGGTGCAGGTGAAGTTGCAGTAGGAGGCATAGATGCAGTCTCCCAGGTTGTCACAGGTGGAATAGATGCCCTCTCTTCTTCTGGAAGCTCCCTTACCCAGGGTGTGACAGGACTTGTAAGAGGTGCAGTAGATGGCGCAAAAGATGTAGGGGTAGATAGTGCAGAAGCTGCAGGAGAGGCAGCATCTACAGCAGTTAAAGAAGGATCAAAGGTTGGAGGAGATGTTGGAGAGGTAGCAGTCTCTGCTGTTGAAGGGGTAATTGGGGCTGCAGACGACATAGGTGCAGATGCTGGAAACTTAGCAAAAAGTGCAGTTTTAGGAGCACTTTCCGCAGCTGATGAGATAAGTTCAGAGGCAGGCAGTATAGTTAGGAAAGCATTACTAAATGCAATAGCCCTGCCCCATGATGTAATTGATGCACTCCTAACAGGTAAAACTGAGTGAAAGTCACAGTCTACTCAACAACTACTTGTCCTTTTTGCAGAATGCTCCGGGACTATCTTTATTCAAAAAGTATCCAATATGAAGATGTTTTACTTGAAGAACACCCTGATAGGGTTGATGAGGCTGTATCCAACTCTGCTCACATGGGAGTCCCTGTGACTGTAGTTATAAATGATGATGGTTCTAAACAAACAGTAATAGGGTTTAATAAAGAAAAACTGGATCAGATTTTCAAGTAATTTCCTAAAAGAATTATTCCTCCCAATAGTCCATTGTCATCTCCAAGTTTAGAAAACTCTATTTTAGGGGCCTTATAAATCTCTAATTTTTTTTGAGTGAATTTTACTAAAGGTTTAGTAAACTTTTCTCCAGCTTTAATTAAACTTCCCCCAATCACCAAAACATCAGGAGTCCACATAGTAATGACATTTACTAAACCTACAGAAACAGTTTCAGCATGTTCTTCCCAGATCCTCCCGTCTCCGCAGTTTTCTGGTTTTACCCCATAAGTTATCTCAAATGCACTCCCGGACCCTAAGCTTTCAAAACACCCCTTTTGCCCGCAGCCTGGCCAAAACCTGCCTTTGGGGTCTATAATCATATGCCCTGGTTCAAAAGGAGTGGCATGGTAGTCAACACTGCCATCAACTATTCTTGCTCCTCCAATCCCTGTGGATAAGGTTATATATGCAACTATTTTAGACTTTTTTCTTTTACTTGCTTCAGCTATCCCAGCCAGTGCTGCATCATTTTCTAAATAAACTTTTGTCCTAAGCCTTAGCTCAAGCTCTTTTCTTAAAAGATGCCCAGACCAGCTGGGCAGAGCAGGAACTTTAATTAAACTCCCTTTTTCATAATCAATCGGGCTGGCAGCTCCTACAGCAATGGAATGGGGAATATGGTGGTTTGTTAGCTCCTCGATCTTTTCCTCAATTAAATCTATCCCATCGTCATATTTTTTTGGAGTTAAAAAACTTACTTTTTTATCAATTTTCCTGCCATTTTTGGAAACTGCAATGCGGGTATTAGTACCACCAATATCAACAGACAGAAACATTATAAAAATAAGTTTACAACCTACTAACTTTTTTGTATAGTGAATCAAGTGAAAATAGGTTACATTGGTTTAGGCAGAATGGGAAAAAACATGGTGCTCCGCTTACTGGAGCAGGGGATAGAAGTTGTAGCCTGGAATAGGTCACCTGAACCTATTGAAGATATAAAAAATCAAATATCAAAAAGTAAAAATACAGATCAAAAATTAAAAATTGCAAATGATCTTGAGGAATTAGTTAATAGTTTGGAAAAACCTAGGGTAATTTGGCTGATGTTGCCTGCTGGCGGAGTCACTGACCAGTTTATTGGTAAATTACTTCCATTGTTATCTGCTGGGGATCTACTGATAGATGGTGCGAACTCTTTTTATAAAGACACACTAAGAAGATCCAGCGAATTATTAAAAAGCGGCATTCATTTTATGGATATTGGTGTTTCAGGTGGCCCTGCAGGTGCCCGCTCTGGAGCCTGTTTAATGATTGGTGGCTCCAGTGAAGATTTTGAAAAAATAAAAGATTTGGCAAAAGCTGCAGGAGCTCCTGGGGCTTATCAGCACCTGGGTGCTCAAGGCTCTGGCCATTTAGCTAAAATGGTCCATAATGCAATTGAATATGGAATGATGGAGTCTTTAGGAGAGGGTTTAGCAATATTAAAACACTCAGAGTTTAAATATGATTTCTCCAGGCTTTTAGATCTTTATAACCATAAATCAGTAATTGAATCAAGGCTGGTTGGTTGGGCCAAAGAAGCTTTTGATGAAGACCCAAATTTATCTGATATATCTTCAATAATTGGTTCTGGTGGTGCAGGGAAGGAAAGGATTAAAGCAGAAGGGGATTGGACTATCGAGCTTGCCCAAAAGTTAGGTGTTGATGCACCTTCAATAGAAGCTTCAATGAAAGTCAGGTCAGACTCCTCAAATGTTGAAGAATCCTCTCCCAATGGATTTAGAAACAAAGTAGTGTCTGCCCTAAGGGGCAAATTTGGTGCTCATGCTGTTAAAAAATCCTAATTCGTAGTAAAATTTCTCTGTTTAAAAATTATGTCAGAAACAGCAAACTCCAATCCTATTGATAAATTTTCTCCTGAAGAAATAGAAGCTATCCTGAAGCATAGAGCAAGGCTTTTAGCTATTAGAGGTGAGGACCCTGAGAGTGTAAAATTATCAGAAGAAGAACAGTCTAAAAAATTAGCAATGGGTAGGAAAAAGTTTCATAGGGTTCACGCAAAAATGGAATTTGATGATGAACATTTTCACCAAAGAAATGAGGAGTTAATAGCTTTTGCATCAGGATTTATTAAAAATAGTGCCAACAGAAATGAAAAAAAAATAAAAGGAAATTTATCCGAGTACTTAATTTTACCAGTTAACAAAGATAATACAGGCTATTCTTTAAGAAGAAGTCTTATGCGTTACAAAGAAGGAGAAAGCGAAGGAGTAATCGTTTTGATAGAACAAATAATCATTCCAAATCCAGAATTTAAGATTATGATATCTTCTTATCTAGGTTATGGGGCATTTTATCAAAGGGGGGCCCTAGGTAAAACCCAGACTTTGTCTGTTGACTTAACTAGAGATGATCCAACTACACATACATATGAGGCTTTGAGAGAGTTCACAAGGGTAGAACGAATACTAAATGATCTGAGAAAATGATTACTTAGATCTTGCAATAAAGCATATTTGGTTCAATCCACTTTCTTTCATCTTTTTCTATCAACTCATCTGCCTCTTTTGGCCCCCAGCTGCCAGCCTGATACTTAAAGATTTTGCTTTTTGCATTAGACAAAGGATCCACAAAAGCCCATTGTGCTTCAACCTCAGATGCATCATTAAAAAAGGTCTGGTCTCCTCTTATAGCATCTGCAATTAGTCTTTCATATGGATCAGGGAAATAGTGGCTGTGTGGGTCTAGTTTGAAGCAAAACTCCATTACAGAAGGCTCCAGTTCAATTTTGTGTCCAGGTTTTTTGGTTAAGACCTCCATAATTATCCCTTCATTTGGTTGGATTCTGTAAGTTAAATAATTTGGTTCCATACCTGACTTTAAATTTTTAAAAAGCCTGTTCTCTGGAATCTTAAAAACTATAACTATTTCAGTTACAGTTTGTTTTAACTTTTTCCCTGCCCTTATATATACTGGTACATTTCTAAACCTGTCATTTTCAATAAAGGCCTTAAATGCATAAAAAGTGTCTGTTTGGGAATTTGCTTCAACATTTTCCTCATTTAGATATCCCTCATATTGTCCAAAAACAACTTCTTCAGGCAAAGGTTTTAAAGCTTGCAAGATTTTTAACCTCTCTTGTGTCACAGCCTGGTTACTAAACTGGCTTGGAGCATCCATTGTGGCAAAAGCCAGCATTTGCAGCTGGTGGTTTTGTCCAACATCCTTTAGAGCCCCAACTTTGTCATAATATCCCCCCCGCCTTCCTATCCCAAAATCCTCTGCAGCAGTAATCTGGATATGGTCTATATAATCTTTGTTAATTAAAGGTTCAAAAATCCCATTTCCAAACCTGAAAGTTAAAATATTTTGTAAAGTCTCTTTCCCTAAATAATGGTCTAACCTGTAAATCTGGTCTTCATTAAAATATTTTAGTAAAAGAGAGTTTAATTTTTTGGCAGACTCCAGATCACTTCCAATTGGTTTTTCAATCATTAACCTTACATAGCCACTTTCTTGTTTGTTTAGGTCAAACTTTTGCACATTCTCAAAAATATCTGCATAAAGGTCTGGGTATGTTGCCAAATAAAAGATCCTGTTCTCACAAGGATGCCCATGTCCTGATAATTCATCTAAATAATCTTTAAGCTTTTGGTAAAACTTGGAATCATCTAAATTCCCATTAACATAATGTAGCCTTTGGCAAAGGTCATTAAATACTTCCTCTTTTATTTCATGCTGGTGGTGGATATTTTCTGTATTTAAAACTTTCTTAAAATATTCTTTAAATTCCTCACTGCTCATTTCCTTCCTGGCTGTGCCAATAATTGTCATGCCCGGAGGTAAAAGCCCTTTTTCAGCCATGTCATAAAGTGCTGGAATAAGCTTAATTTGAGCTAAATTAGAAGTAATCCCAAAAATTATTAATGCAAAAGAGTCCATGAAGACTATTATAGCTATTGCCAAAAAAACTACAAATATGTCAAACTATTTTTGTGAGATTTAACTACTCTAATTCCCAGACTGATCCAAAAGACATAGAAAAAACTGCCAAAAAGTTAAAAGATTACATTAAGTTTTTAAATAAAGTCGTAGAAGACAATGAGTATTCAAAAGATGAAGCCTCAATCATTCTGCCCTTTGATGATAACCTCCATGAAGAAATAAAAAGGTTGGTGTCTGTAAAATGTAATGACAGCCTAAAATATATAATTGATATAGGGATTGGAGGCTCAAATCTTGGTACAAAAGCAATTTATGACTCACTTTTAGGATTCTCAGACATTTTAGAACCAGACAGGTTCCCTAAAATTATTTTTGCAGATACAGTAGACCCTGAGTTTTTAGAAAAAATTGGAAATTTTTTAAGAAGTATTTCATCTGGTAACGAAATCTTAATTAATGCTATCTCAAAATCTGGTACTACCACAGAAACAATAACAAACTTAGAAATAATTTTAGAAAATCTAAACATAGAAAATAAATTCTCAAGGTTAGTTTTAACAACAGATGCAGGTTCAAAACTTGATGCTAGAGCCAAAGAGTTAGGGATCACTACCCTAAATATCCCTAAAACAGTTGGGGGCAGGTTTAGTGTTTTCTCCTCAGTAGGGCTCTTCCCACTTTTAGCCTCTGGAATAAACATAGACTTTTTATTAGATGGAGCCAGAAATATTATTCACAGGTCATTAAATGATGATACCCTCTCTAATCCTTCATTAATCTCAGCAATTATTCTCTACCATCAGCTGCAGAATGGAAAAATAATTTGTGATAACTTTTTCTTTCACCCTGAAATGGAATCAATTGGAAAATGGTACAGACAATTAATGGGTGAAAGCTTAGGTAAAGAAAAAGATTTAAAAGGGAGAACTGTAAACTCTGGTATTACCCCAACAGTTTCTTTGGGGTCAACAGACCTTCACTCAATGGCCCAGCTCTATTTTGGTGGTCCCAAAGACAAAGTTACAACCTTTGTCTATACTTCCCAGATTAATGGAAATCCCACTCTACCTCTAGATGGAGAATTTCAAAATCTTGTAGATGGAATCTCAGGTAAATCTGCATATGAGCTCATGTCTGCAATTTATATGGGAGTAAAACAAACTTATATAAAGCGGGAAATCCCTTTTATGGAAGTTATCCTGGAAGATATCTCTGAAAAATCTTTAGGCCAATACCTCCAGTTTAAAATGATAGAGATGATGTATCTGGGAAAACTTTTAAATCTAAATACCTTTGACCAGCCAAATGTAGAAGAGTATAAAATTGAAACTAAAAAAATCTTAAATTCTTCAATGTAAGATATCTTACTGCAATTTTTATGCTATAGGATTATAATTTTCAAAAAATCAGGAGGGTTGAATATGGAAGGCAAAGATGGAGAGTATAACGATGGGAGAATTAAAAATTGTCTAACCTTACCTGGCGAAAAACTTCTGATAGCCAAAAGGCAGCATTGGTTTGTAATAATGGTCCCTTTGGTAATTTCAATAATACTAAATTTTGGATTAATAGCTATAGTTTCCTTTCTTTTTCTTATCTTTTTAAACTCAGTTGAGCTTTTAATCGCTGCAAGTCTTTTGATTTCATCTATTTTTCTAACTGGTATAACAAAATTAATAGTAGATTGGTTTAACCATGTGTATGTTGTTACTAATAGAAAAATCTTAGAAGTAAATTATGCACCCCTATTCTCTGACGCATTAAGTGATTTATTACTTGATCAGGTTAGGACAATTGAAGTGGATATTAAAAAAGATAATATATTAAATCAACTATTTGACATGGGTGATATCATTATCTCTTTTGATAGGCCATCAAAAGATAAGGTATTTGTTTTATCAAATATAAACAAACCAAGAGAATCAGGAATTTTTTTGGGAGATCAACTTGAGTCTGTTATGGAAAGTTCACCTGCAGGGTTTCAGAATAGTAAAAGTGATCACCCTTCAAAATTTACCCAGGATTATGTAGAGGAAAAATATATTGATGAAACTAAATACAGGAGGGTTTAGATATGCAGGATATCAGATTAATTTTATTGACAATTTTTTTAATTCTTAATTTTTTAATTCTGGGATTTAATATCTTTTACAGGACTCAGGTTTTAAAATCTACTTATGAATTTGGAGCAATAATGCCTGGAGCTGTTAAAAGATTGTTATTAGCCAATATTCTACTGGTCATTTTAGGAATTATTTTTACAGCAATTTTCTTAATTAATGAATTGATATTCAGATTATTTAACTAAAAATCCCCTGAAAGTTTTAGTTGAAAAATATAAGGAGAGAAAAAATAAAAATGCCAGAATCTGGTTAACAGATGCATAAAGCTTTTCTGAAGTTGAAAAATAATCAACAGCAATAGTCTCAAATATAATAAAAGCTGACAGGGAGATAAAAAGGTTTATTAGTGATATCCACTTCTGCAAAGGATTAGTAAGCCCTGCAAAAAGGTCAACAGAAATAATCACAAAAATTGCAATCCCTACTGGTACAACAATCAAATCCTTAAAAATTGGCAGGAATACAAGCATTAAAATTCCTGCAATGACAAAAATTACCCTGACTATATCCCCATAGTAGTGGGGAATTTTTTTATGCTTTTCCTCATCATCTGTTGGAAACATTTTTATTACTCTCCTCCTTTTGCTTCACCTAATTTTTCAAGCTTACTTACAAGTTCCCTGTGTTCAAGCCCGCTAATATCAATTTTACTTTGTTTAACAGCAATCAGTCCCTGGATAATCCTTCTGGCCCTGACTGCATCCTTAGTCTTTAAGTTATCAACCTTAATATAAATTGGGTTTCTAACATTGCTTGAGTCTATTATCTCCAGTGTAGACAAAAAAGGGGTTGTTTGTACAGTCACATCTGTTATATCCCCAATTAAAACACTCCTGACGTGTTCAGTACCCATAAAAGTTTTACTGATTATGCTGACTTTATTCTCATCAATACACAAACAATCTGGAAAAAGATCAAAAGGGAAAACTGTTTTAACCCTGAAAAGCACATCCTGGGACCTTTCAACCAGCCCCTCCAGCTTCTCAAATTGTTTTTTCTGCTCCTCCTCGCTCTTTATTTCTTCTTTAGCTTCTCTAATCTGACTTTGGGTAAACTCACCATCAAAAACAATCTGTCCTTTAGTTATTGGCATAAGCTAATTATACAAAAAATTTAGATGAGGGGATAGCTTCTTAAATTAATTTTTTACTTCTTAAGTCTTTGTAGAAAGAGTATCTTTCACTTATTAGCCCACCCAGCCCAAAAATTATTGCAAAAAGTCCTGCTACCCAGCCTAAGACTGGGATTGTAACCAGCGCTGCATAAATTATTAAGCCCACCACCAAAGCCCAAATAAGTGAAGTAGACTTGCCGCTTATTGAAAATACTTTTTGACCTATAACCACTGCAATAATAATTTTTGAAAAGTAAATTAAAATTAAATATGAGGCAAGCAGTATAAAGGCTAAGGGGATACCCACTACAGTTAAAAGCAGGATTATAAATAAAATTGGAGTCAAAATTAAAGAGATAAGTCCAACTAAAAAAGAATTCCCAGGTTTTTTAACAACTAAATCTACAGTCTTTTGGGTATAAATTGGTGCAAATTTAATAAGCAAAAACCCAATTATTAATGCAGAGATTAAAGTTATTATTTTATAAACTGCATAAAGCCCTACAAAAAACTTAGCAATGTCTTCACCAGCCCGCCTGTTTGGGGCTTCTGATGGTGTAAACTTATTTGTTTTTCCTGAAAGCTGTGCACCTTGTTCAACTCTACCGTCATTTTGGCTCCAGTAATTTATATCACCCAATATTTGAGCTGAGGAAGCAATTGTCAGCTGTTCAACCCCTGCATAAACTGTTTTGCCAATTTTATTTCCAATAATTAAATTACCTGCACCTGCTGTTAAGTCCCCTCCAATTTCTGAGTAAACGTTTAAATCTCCAGCGCCTGAAACTACATTGCCTGTGATTTTAGCTGTATCTGCTAAATTTACAGATCCTCCTGTAGCAGTTAAGTTTCTGCCAATAACCCCTGTTACAATTATCTCTCCCCCTGCAGCCCTGACATTTCCGGCAATATTTCCTCTTACCTGAACACTACCCCCTGCTACCAATAAATCACCATTGATAGTCCCATCTACAATAACCTTTCCTCCAGCCACATATGCATCGCCATTGACTGTTCCTGAAACTGTGACTGCTTCTCCTGCCCCAAAATAATCTGAATTTATAACTTTGTCTCTTTCTAAAATGATATTTTCCCCTGATTGAAGCTGGTCAAATGCAAGTAAGGTAGCTGGAACAAATAAAACTGACAGAAGCAGTAGTATTAAAAATACAGTCTTTTTAAACATACCTTTATCATAGTATATTATACTAGTAAAAAGTAAGAAAGAGTTATGAATGTTGAAGATGTTTTGAAATATGGAGATCTTACCCTTCTTAAATCACTTGAAGGGTTAAAAAATAAAGATCAGGAAAAAAAAGGTGCCTGTGGTGTCTGGTCAATAAAAGATGTCCTATCACACCTTACATCCTATGAAATAATGCTCTCAGATTTATTGGGCACTTTTTTAAATATTAAAGAACAATCTCCAACCTTGGATCTTCTGCAAAGCAGTGGGGGAGAATTTAATGATATTGAGGTAGGCAAAAGAGCAAACAAACCTTTTAGTGAGATTTTAAAAGAATATAAAAAAGCTCACTCCCAAGTTATGAAAAGAGCTAAACAGATTCCTGAAAAGATGTTATCAAAAAATGGGGCAATTCCCGGGTATGGAGATTACTATAGTTTAGAAGACTATATAGTATATAGAAATTATGGTCATAAAAGGGAACATTGTGCTCAAATTGTGGTCTTTAGGGATAATCTAAATTCTTAGAGTTCAGCAAAACCGCCAGAGTCTTTAATAGTTGCTTCAATCTGTTTTAAATTTTGTTTAATAACGCTTTTTTCCTGGGTTAAGTTTGATTTAAGGATCCCGCTGCAGTACATCTTCCACTCTTTTTCAGTTAATTTCTCTGCCTGGTCCAATACTTTAGCCCCGCCCCGGAGCCTGATGACTTTAACAACAACTTTATGCCAAGCTTCTCTTTGCTTTTGTTTCTTAGGATTAACTGGTATTCTCACAAGTCCTCCTAAACTTGCCAAAATCTTTTTTATGAGCAGACAGACAGAATAAATGAAGATTTCTAATTGCTAAGTATATCAGGTTTTAGGGTTAAATACAAATACTTGCACACTTTTATCTAAAAAGTATAATACCAGTATGGCAGAGGATAAATTCCTAATTGAAGACATAAAAAAAGGTAATGGGGATGAAGTTCAAAGCGGAGATTATGTAATCATTCATTACAGTGGAACTCTAAAAGATGGAACAAAATTTGATTCATCTTATGAGCGGGGCTCCCCATTTAAAACAAGGATTGGAGTAGGGGCTGTGATAGATGGCTGGGACATGGGGGTTTTGGGGATGAAAGTTGGAGGCAAAAGAAAATTAATTATACCTGGAAAGCTTGCTTATGGAGACTCAGGAATCCCTGATGTTATCCCCCCAAATGCTACCTTGATATTTGAAGTAGAGTTACTGGGAATAGAATAGCTAATTAAACTCTACTTTAAACTGATCTCCCTCTTTTATTTCTTTATCCAAAGCATTTTGATCTAATTGACCATTTAAGAAAAATTTCAAACTCTGTGAAGCTGTATTACAAAAAGTCTGTCCTGTGCCAGTATATAAACACTCTTTAGTAACTTTCATGGGAGAGGGGAGTGTATCAAAAAAATTCTGCCAGGTAACCCCTGACTTTTTAACATGAACAATGCTTGGATCATCTGCAGTAAGAAAAACATCCTCAGACCTGTTGTGATACTTAGAATCTGTAAAAATTCTTTTTGTCCCATTTGTAGTTATAGAAAAAGTAGCTGTGAAATTTACATCCTGATCTTGGTTTGGTTGAGAACTCTGGATAATTTGTGATTCTGAAGTTTGTTCTTGTTTAGTATTTTTTAACCCACCCTCAGCCACATAAAACAAAAAATAACCTGCTATTAAAAGGCTACCTATAATTATAACTGGTAAAAAGTTTTTCAAAGTTTTTCTGGATTAACTCTCAAAATTTTATCATCATCAGCTTGAGGATCACCCCTACCATCTTTATTAGAAGTTGTAATGTAAAGCATATTGTCTGGTCCCAAGATAACTTCTCTTATTCTTCCAAACTCTCCTTTAAAATGAGTAACTAATTTAGGACCTCCCTCAAATTTAACCTGGTATAATGCTTCTCCCCTTAAACCTCCAAAGAAAAATGAGTTTCTAAAAAAAGCTAACCCTGCAGGTGCCCAGGTATCAGTCCCACTATGCAGGATTGGGGGAGTCATACCTGTTTTTGTCTGGTCACCCTGAATCTCAGGCCAGCCATAATTTTTCCCAACCTCAATCTTATTAAACTCATCATTTCCAGTTCCAAGCCCTCCACCTGATGGCCCATGCTCAGTTTCCCAAAGCTGGCCATTACTATCCCAGGCAATCCCCTGAGGGTTTCTGTGCCCATATGAATAAACTGGAGAATTAAATGGGTTTCCAGAAACAGGCTGTCCCTCATCTGTAACCCTTAATATTTTCCCAGCCAAAGAGCTTGTATCCTGGGAAAGTGATGGGTTTTGGGCATCACCTGTTGTGATATATAAATTTTTATCTGAAAGAGAGCTTTGCTCATCAGGCCCAAATTTAACTCTTCCTCCATCATGAAAAATAGCCCCTGGAATTCCTTCAATAATAATTTTAGGTTCTGTAAGTTGGTTGTTTAAAAAACTATACCTGACTACTTTGTTTAAAGAATTATTTCCAGATGATGAATATGTGTAATATAAATAAACAAATGGTTTGGTTGAGAAATCTGGGTGGAGTGCAATCCCATGTAAACCACTTTCACCAGTCTGCTTTACCTCAGAAATAGTTATAACTGGCTGAGACTGCAAAGTCCCATCATTTTCAACCAGCCTTACCCTCCCAGCCCTCTCTGTAACTAAAAGCCTTCCATCAGGCAAAAATGCAATTGCCCAGGGCACCTCTAAATTTTTGGCAAAAACAGAAACTGCCTCGCCTTTACTTTTCTCATCAGCCTGCCCAATAGAAGGACCTGGCTGAGCTTTAGGGTTTAAAGATGGTGTTTTTATAGATCTGGAGTTATTAATAAACCAAAGTCCACCTAGAATTATTAGAACAACTAAAATTAATCCAAATAGTCTATTCACCTTATGTCCTATTATACCAGCCTTTTTAAATGACCTAATAATAATTTATTCAATTCTTACAAAATTCATTATTTATTATTTACAAAACCTCCATATACTCAACCTTCTAAACATTGAAGGGGGGTGAGAATAATGGCTAGAAACAAAAGTGATGAAGGTGAGGTTGACAAACCACAAAGGAGTGATGTTCCAGAGCAGGAAGGGATGGAGCAGGATATAAACAAAGGTGAAAAAGGAGGACAGACTCAAACAGAAAAGCAGGGTGAACAGCAAAATGACCCCTGGCAGGTTGATGAAGGTTTCCTAAGTGGTGATTAAACCAGTTTAATATTAAAAATATATAGTGGGTAGGGTATAAAAGCCCTACCCGGCTAAATAAGATTTACCAGGTATGAACCAGTTGAGTTATACAACTTGGCTTTATTATATTCTTCCTCTGCTTCTATTTCTTTTCCCTGTTCTTTAAAAATATCACCCCTTAACTTATAAAGTTCAGAATAAGCCCTGTTGTGATAATTTAAAATTCTATCAGTTATTTCCAAAACTCTTTCATTGTTTCCCAATTTTCTGTAAGCTAAGACAGGTTCCAGCTGATACCACAAAGTTCTAAATGGTAAGCTATCTTCAACTTTTTCAAACTCAGAAACTGATTCCTGATAATCTCCAATATAATAAAATGCCACTGATAAATTAAACCTTGAATAAACATCATCTGGATTTTTTTGCAGTTCTTTTCTTGATAACTCTATTGCATATTCCCAGGATTTTTTAAAATCCAAATCTTCCCCCAAAATTTGCTCAGCCAATTTTTGTTTTTCTTTTGGAACTAAAACTAAATATTCATAGTTAAACTTTTTCCAAATCTCGTTAAACTCAAAAAAACTATATCTTAAATTTTTATTCTGCAATGAATCATCCTGGATAAATTCATTTTCTGTATAACCTCTGATAATTCTGTAATGTCCAATATCCTCATTGGGTTTTGTCCAGGTCCTGACAATTACTGGTATGTCATTTGCGATAAATTTTTTTAATAACTCCTCAGATCCATTTGGCCTGTGGTAAGTTAAAAGCCCCAAATTTTCTGCATATTTAGAAAGCTCTTCTAAGGTTACAGATTTATCATCATTGTCACCACCAGGGATTTGATAGGGCCTTAAAGCCTGTCCAATCTCTGTCTGAGTTTTGCTAATGTTGTAGTAGGACAAAGCCATGGACATTGCAGCAGGCCCGCAGTTATTAAAAGTTTGAAAAACATGGGTTTTAATTGGGATTTCATAAGAGTCTGGGACTATTAAAGGTTGGGGAGTAGGGGTAGGGATAAACTGGTTTACAGTTTCCAAAATAGGGTTTGCAGTTTTAATCTCTTTCTCTGAAAAAAACTGGTTTTGGTAATAAAAAAAGCCTGCAGCAATTAAGATTATAAGTAAAATAATTTTAAGCATTAGAGTATTTTAACATTTGGTAGAATATCTTTCATGAAACTTACATTAACCTTATTTTCAATTTTATTATTTTGCATTGGGATTTTATCTTTCCAGCAAAACTCTAAAAATAACCCCACAGTTTTATCTGCAACTGTAGAAGATAAATATTGGCTTTTACTTTATAGAAAATCTAATGTTGAGTACTTATATACAGGAGTACCTGGAGAAATAGAAAAATCTAATCTGGTAAAAACTTTTAAAGTAAAAACTGGAGTTCCAGGAGAAAAACCAACTCCACTTCCCAAACTTTTAGGGAGAGAATATTGGGTTATTACAGAAAAACTTGATGCATCAGAAAACCCAGAAACTGCCCCTTACTTTTTAACTTTGAATATACCAGTGACTGAAGAGAAACCCTTCGGACCCACTCCATATGAAGAATGTTCTGGGCAGTGTGATTGGGAAATTCCTGGGGCATTTGGTTTACATGGAGTAAATGGAGATTTGAGTAAATTAGAAGATGAAGGTTCCTCAGGCTGCATTAGACATTCAGATGAAGACATTACATATTTATATAATTTTTTAAACCCAGTTGATATGGAGATTAGATATTATATAGAAGATATTTAGCTGGTGACAATCAATTGCTATAGCAATCCTTTGTCACCAAGACTAAATATGAAATTAAAAATAATTACTTTATCCTAAATAACCCATTACCAAACCCATTAACATTAACCCAACTAGCTGGTAGCTTGTATCAATTCCCAAAAGTTGCCACTTATTTTTATTATCAGATCCAAAAATGGCATTTCCAGTTTGGGTTGGCATTACAAACCCAAGCCACATCCAAAATCCAGATGTTAATCCAGTTGTAACTCTATCCGTCCCAAAAAAAGCCATAGACATTATCATTACATGGTATAAAATATAAGCTGTTAAAAGTGAAACTACAAAAGTTAGTCCATAGAGTGGACCCATTTTTGCCTGTTCTGCTTTTAATTCAGATGAGTTAAGGCCTCTAAGTTTCATCCATGGTTTTCCCAAAAGTGAAGGTGAATACCACAAGAATCCTAAAACCATATATGCTATTGCTGCAGCCAAAACTGATATATAATTTACTTCTATCAATCTAATCACCCCCTTCTGAGAATATTATTAACAGCTAACTTGATTTATACAAGTATCAGCTTTTTCTCAGGAATTTATATATAATATGTAGCTTAAGGTGAGAATATTAGTGGTTGAGGATGAACACAAAATTGCAAATTCAATTAAAAAAGGTTTAGAACTTGAAAGTTTTGCAGTAGATGTAAGTTTTACAGGTTCTGAGGGGTTTGATTTGGCTTCATCTGAAGAGTATGACTTAATAATTTTAGATATTATGCTGCCAGGTTTAAGTGGATTAGAAATTTGTAAAAAATTAAGGAAAGAAAATATCCACACCCCAATATTAATGCTCACAGCCAGGGGGCAGGTTTCTGATAAAGTTGAAGGTTTAAACTCTGGGGCAGATGATTATTTAACAAAGCCTTTTGCTTTTGAAGAACTTTTAGCCAGGGTCAGGGCTCTGACCAGAAGGCCCAAAGGAAGTGTTGGGCAAGTTTTAAGCATTGAAAACCTGAGTTTAAATACACTAAATTTTGAAGTAAAAAGAGGAAAAAAACAGATAATGCTTTCTTCAAAAGAATATGCTCTTTTAGAATATCTGCTAAGACACCCAAACCAGGTTTTGAGTAAAGACCAGATTATAAACCATGTCTGGGATTATGAGTCAGATGTTTTACCAAACACAGTTGAGGTTTATATTGGGTATTTAAGAGGTAAATTGGGAAAACCTGAGATAATAAAAACAGTCAGGGGATTTGGATATAAATTGGAAGGAAAATAATGTTTAACAATGCAAGGCTTAAATTAACAACCTGGTACTTGCTAATAATAATGCTGATTAGCATCTCATTTTCTTTTGCGATTTATGAAATCTTAACTTTTGAATTAGACAGAGTTGAACATATGCAAAGGGCAAGACAAGAAAAATTTTCTCCAATTACTTTGCATCCCTTAAGGTCAATTGACCTGGAGGTTATTGAAGAAACAAAAGATAGGTTAAAAATAAGGCTATTAATAATTAATTTGGGCATTCTAAGTTTTGCAGGCTTAGCAGGTTACTTTTTGGCAGGTAGGACTTTAAGGCCAATTAAAGAAATGGTTGATGAGCAAAACAGGTTCATTACAGATGCATCCCATGAACTGCGGACTCCACTAACCTCCCTAAAGTCTGAGATAGAGGTTAATTTAAGGGATAAAAAATTAAACTTATCTGATGCAAAAAAACTGCTGCAGTCTAATTTAGAAGAGGTTAATAACCTCCAGTACCTGTCTGATAATTTAATAAAACTTTCCCAAAACCAGACAGTAAATAGGGATGAATTATTTGAAAAAGTATTATTAAAAGATGTTATTGATGAGGCAGTTAAGAAAGCGGAAAAGTTAGCAAATTTCAAAAATATCACGATCGTGAGAGAAATGAAACATTTTACAATAACAGGAGAGAGACAGAGCCTCATAGAGCTGTTTGTAATTTTACTGGATAATGCAATTAAATATTCACCTAAAAACTCCAAAGTAATTATAAATTTGAGTAGACACCCGAGGGGTGGACGCTCAAACTTTGTGGAAATACAGGTTAAAGATCAGGGTATGGGTATTGCAAAAGAAGACATGCCTCATTTGTTTGACAGGTTTTACAGGGCTGATAAATCAAGAGGAAGTGCTGGTTATGGACTGGGTCTGTCTATTGCCAAACAGATTGTAGAAAAAAACAAGGGCAATATAAAAGTTGAGAGTGAAATCTCCAAAGGATCTACATTTACAGTATATCTTCCTGCAAAAGCCTAAAATACTTCTAAGCATTTTTTCAGGTTAGTTTGTTTTAATAGCTATCAGTCATCAGCTTTCAGCTATCAGACCGATTCAAACAATATCTGACAACTGAAGACTGACATCTGATGACTAGTATAGGAGGTGAGGAATATGAGAAAAAAAGTTATATTACCTGCAGCTTTGGGTATAAGCTTGATTGGAGGAATTCTCTTTAGTGCCATGTCTGTAGGGGCCCAAACCCCATCAGAGGGAACCCAAACTATCATCCAAAGGATTGCCCAAAGGTTTAACTTAAATGAAACAGATGTCCAGAAAGTCTTTGAAGAGCAAAGGGATGAACACCACGCCCAGATGAAGAAAAATCTGGAAGAAAAATTAACCCAGGCTGTCAAAGATGGCAAAATAACAGAAGTCCAAAAAACTGCCATTTTAAATAAATTCTCAGAGATAAAAACTAACAAGCCTGATTTTAAAAACATGACTCCAGATCAGAGAAAACAGGCTATGGACCAAAAAAAGACTGAGTTGGAAAACTGGGCTAAAGAAAATGGTTTATCTCTTGAAACATTACAGGAAGTTTTAGGACATGATGGAAGAGGCTTTGGACACAAAGGAATGATGTTCATGCAAAAGTAAAGTTATTGCTGCTCACTTAGTTCAAAGATAACAGCTCCTGGGTGCACCCAGGAGCTTAAGCTCTAAGCATTTTCTCAGAGAAGTTGTGGTAAAATTTTAAAGCTTCATGAAACCACTTCAAGTTTTTTTATTGTTGGGAATATTAATAATTGGTGGGTTTTTTGTTTATTCAAATTATTCTAAAAGTCCTTCTTTGGTTGGTCAATTCATGCAGCCAGAGAATGATGGTGGACCAGCATCTGAGCCTCCTCATCCACTTTCTATAGAAAGCTTAAAGAATGGTGAATATCCTGGCTCAGATTTGGTAATAGAACAAACCCTGGATCCTGGAAGTAATTATTCAAGACAAATTGTTTCCTACAAATCTGAAGGTCTGAAAATCTATGCACTTTTAACTATCCCAAATGGAACCCCTCCAGCGGGTGGCTGGCCAATAATTATATTTAACCATGGTTACATTCCACCCAAGGAATATAGGACAACAGAAAGATATTTAGCTTACACAGATGCATTCTCAAGGGCAGGCTATGTTTTATTAAAGCCTGATTACAGAGGTCATGGAAACTCAGAAGGGGAAGCCACAGGAGGATATGGCACCAATGACTATTCTATAGATGTTCTAAATGCAGTCTCCTCTATCAAAAAATATTCTGGAGTTAATCCAGAAAAGATTGGCATGTGGGGACATTCTATGGGAGGAAGTGTCACTTTAAAAAATATGGTTGTAAGAAAAGATATAAAAGCTGGAGTGATTTGGGCTGGAGTGGTTGCATCTTACCCTGATTTAGTGGAAAGATGGAGGAGAAGGTCACCCCAACCCACTTTACCTGGAAATACTAATATGTCTGGTAGAAGTTCATGGAGGCAAAATTTAATTGCCCAATTTGGGGAACCTTCCCAAAATCCAGATTTTTGGGCAAAACTTTCTGCAAATTCTTATTTATCTGATATCTCAGGTCCTCTGCAGCTGCATCATGGAACCTCTGACTCTTCAGTCCCAATTGAGATGTCTGTGAAACTGGATGAACAGTTAAAAGCTGCTGGAAAAGAAGTGGAATATTTTGAATACCCGGGAGATGACCACAATTTAGCCAACAATTTAGGAGTTGCCCTCCAAAGATCAGTTGCCTTCTTTGACAAATACCTAAAATAAAAATCATTTGTATAATTAAATAAATGAAATCTTTTTTAATTTTCTCTTTCTTAGTAAGTTTTTTAGCCCTGGGAATCTATTTTTTAAAAGATAGCAATAAATCAAACCTTCAGCCAATAATCCAAAGTTCGCTAAAACTTAATTCCCCAGCTCCTTCACCTTTCCCATTTGAAGAGTTAACAATCCCTTTTTTAAGAAATAAAGAGTTCAAAAGCAGCTTAGGGGAGTTAAAACTGGTAAGCAGTAATGGTAATTACACAAGCTACCTGACTTCTTATACCTCAGATGGTCTAAAAATTAATGGGTTATTAACAAAACCCTCAGGAGAAATGCCCTCTGGTGGCTGGCCAGCAATAGTTTTTGTCCATGGATATATCCCTCCAAAAACTTACCAGACTTTGGAAAAATATACTATGCATGTAAATTTTTTAGCCAGTAATGGGTTTGTGGTATTTAAAATAGATTTAAGAGGTCATGGTACCTCAGAAGGTGAAGCAGGTGGGGGATATTACTCATCAGATTATATTGTGGATGTCTTAAATGCCAGGGCAGCTTTGCAAAATTCTGACTTTGTAAACAAAGTTGGTCTTTGGGGCCACTCAATGGCAGGAAATGTGGTGATGAGGGCTTTTGCAGCAAAACCAGAAATCCCAGCAGTTGTTATCTGGGCAGGTGCAGTTTACACCTATAAAGACCTGGCTGATTATGGAATTTCTGACAATAGCTACCAGCCCTTACCCTCTGATTCAGAAAGACAGAGAAAAAGGCAGGAACTTAGAAATCTGTATGGGGATGCCAAAGATGGAAATCCTTTCTGGAATTTAGTTGCACCCACTAATTATCTAAATGACCTAAAGGGTGCATTAAGTCTAAACCATGCTGTAAATGATGATGTGGTTTCTATAGAATACAGTAGGAATTTAAGCAGGCTATTAAATGATACTTTAGTTACCCACGAGCTTCATGAATACCCAAATGGGGGACATAATATAAATGGCTCAAGCTTTACTCAAGCCATGCAAAATACAGTAGAATTTTTTAAAAAATATTTATCTAACTAAATCTAACTGGATATTTCCATCACTATTGGGTTTTGGATCAAAGGAAATATAATACATCAGCCCATATTGGTGGATAGCTCTTGCAATAGAACTCCTTATCCAGTCTGAGTCATAATCCTTAAGCTTAGCTTCTTCAAATAAATTATCAACTAAATTATCAGGTAATGGTTGCAATAGCCTACCCGCATGATTGCTTGCGATAAGCTGCACACTTTTTTTATCTAGAATTAAAACTGAAAGTATTTTGCCATTTGCATGTTCAATATCAGCATCAGTAGGAAAGGTTGCTTTTATATGAGCTGTCTTTTCAGGTATTGGATGAGAATGGGCAACTATAATTTCATTTGCTCCAATAGAATCTAAACCATGGGGAAAAAAATCGAAATGAATTGAATGATTTTCTCCACTTTTTATATCAGTTTTAAGCAGTTTATTGCCCTTTGTTGAAATTATAAATCCAAATTCTTTGTCAGTTTCGCCTGTTTTTTTAAGCACTTCTTCCCATAGCTCATATCCCAAAACCTCACCAGGTATAAGAATATCAGAATTAGGAAAAACTCTATCTTTATGGGTTAAATCAATTAATTCAGGTTTGCGTTCAAAAATTAGTCTCTCAGTTTCCTGTGAATCCATTGGTTAATTTTAGCAGATTGTTAAAAAGAATCTATAAAGGTCAAAGCAGTTCCAGTTTTTCCAGCTCTGCCTGTCCTGCCAATCCTGTGGATATAATCATCATAAGTTTCAGGAAGCTCATAATTTATAACATGGCTTACCCCATCAATATCCAGTCCTCTTGAGGCCACATCTGTTGCCAGCAAAATTTTAATTTCATTTCTTTTAAAGCTTTCCAAAACCCTTTTTCTGTAACCCATATTTTTATTTCCATGCAAAGCTCCTGTTTTAAAACCTCTCTCATTTAACTGTCTGTCTAATTTTTCTACTCCATGTTTTGTCCTGCCAAAGATTAAAACTTTATCAAACCCATCTTTAATTAAAAGATCATGTAAGATATCTAATTTCTTTAGTGGGTTTGATACCCTGACAACATCCTGGGTTACATTCTCAGAAGTCTCCTGAAGTTTTACAGAAACAGTTACAGGGTCTTTCACAAAAGCCCTAAGTATTTCATTAACTTTGGGTGGGATTGTAGCAGAGAAAAATAAAGATTGTCTAATTGTTGGTAACTGGGAGATAAAAAAATTAATGTCATGGATAAAACCTATATCTACCATTAAATCAACTTCATCAAGTACAAAGATAGAAAAATCCTCAAGCATTAAAACATCCCTTTTAATTAAGTCCTTAAGCCTGCCTGGAGTCCCAACTACAACATGGGGGTTTCTTTTAATTTCATGGATCTGCCTGTACATATTAGCTCCACCTATTACTAAACAGGAATAAATCTTCATATCCCTGACAAAGCTTTTTAACTCTTCATTAATCTGGATTGCCAGTTCCTTAGTGGGGGCAATAATTATTGCATTCTGATTTCTGAATTTGAAAATTTTATCAACTATAGGAATTAAAAATGCAGCAGTTTTACCTGTACCTGTTGAAGCCAAACCTATTAAATCTTTCCCTTCTAAAATAGGTTCAATTGCCTGATCCTGGATTGGGGTGGGGGTAGTGTAACCCTTGCCCTGGATATTAAATTTTAATGGGTTTGAAATAGAAAAATCAGAAAAACTTTTATGCTCAGTTTCAGTTTGCACAAAAGCATTTTCTGAAGCTTTCTTAATAAAAATATTTGGGTCTCTGGTAGAAATTGTTTTAATTTTTCTGGGGAAATTATTCCTTCCTCTGGAAAAATTACCATTACTAAAACTGCCTCTATTAAAAGACCTCATTGAATTTCTGTTTTTTGAATATTGTTTATACATAATTTTGTTTGGATCTTCTTTTCCGCCAAAGCTAAAAAGCTGCGGAACAAGAAGATAAATTTTAAATCCCAAAAAACGGGATAAATTGAAAAAGAAAAACTAAAAAATGTGGATTGCTCCAAAAAACTTTAGGGAGCTAAAAAAAGAATTAACCCGAAGGTAAAAATATCTGAATAGCTCAGATTCTAAATCAACTAAAAAGTAGTATAACACAACTGAATACAATAAGCAAACTCTATGGGATATAGACCTGATTTACTCATAAAACCACATATATTCAGGGTTTTCTACTTCTTTAATCTCAGGATCCCAGAGAAGCCACTTTCCGTCAATATTTCTTATCTCCCAAACTCCCTCAAAAAACTTGGTTTTAATTTCATCTTCCACTAAATCTTTTGTGGAAAGTTTAACTTTAATATACCCTTCTTTATCGCCATTTTTAATGGAAATTACTGAGGTATCAAGATTGGATTCATAGCCCTTTTTCCAGTTTTCAAATTTAAAATCCCCTTTATAATTATCAGATAAGAGTTCAAAAGCTTCTTCCATTTTTCTGATCTTTATATAGTTATAAAAAGCAGTTACAGCTTCCAGAGACCCCTTTTCAGGCTCAAAAGTGATAACTCTTACATCTTTTAAGGAGTCTTTGGATGTTGCCATATCTAGCCATTTTTGTTTGATAGACTCAGAAGTGATAGCCAGCCCCAGGCCTCCTGTGCCCGCAGTGTTTATTCCCATAACCTCTCCACAGATATTGATCATTGGCCCTCCTGAAACCCCTGGATTAAGTGTGGCATCAGTCTGGATATAATCTAAATTTGTATCTTTTTCATGCCTTCTTCCTGCAAGAGAACCTTTATTGACTGTAGATTCTCCAACTAAGCCTCCTCCAAAAGGGAATCCAATAGCTAAAAGTTCATCTGCAGGATTAAGTTTCTTACTATCACCCCATTTAACTTCAGGCAGTTTTCCATTTATTTCCAAAAGTGCCAGGTCTGCATTTTTATCTCCCATTAAAACTTGGGCAGTTGCAAATTTATTATCAGGCATAATAATTTTGGGGCTTGGTTCAAATTCAATAACATGAAAGTTGGTTAAAACTACATTTTCTTTGACTGCAAAGCCTGAACCCTCAGAAAAACCTCCCACAACCCGAACAACAGATTTTCTGATATTTTCAATAGAATCTTTTTCATTGCATAAAATTAAACTCTTACCACCAAGTTTATTTTCAATTAAATTTAATCTTTTGCTGAGTTCAAAGTTTTGGTAAACAAGAAAAGCTAGTATAGCTAAAAGCAAAAAGGGAAGTATCTTTTTCACACAACTATAATATCTGATTATAGGCCAAAATCAACGGGGAAATGTCATTTAATTTTAAGAGATTTTATGTTTTAATATAGCCAGAAAATGAAAGTTATTTTAAGACCCCATTTAAAAATCCGTCTTAAGGAAAGAAAGATTCCGCAAAAGTACCCAGAGATAATAGTCATAAGTCCTGAAAATAAATATTTGGATACTGAAACTAACCATCAAATTGTTGTAAAAAAGCTTGTATATAATGAAAAACTGAGGCCAATGGTGGTTTCCTATGATATAATAGATTCTACTATACAAATTATAACTATTCATCCAATAAGTGAACAGGAAATTCAAAATAAATTAAATAGAAAAAGGTGGATTAAAAATGAAGAAAACTAATCAAAAAATATACTACGATAAGAAAACTGATGTGCTTTGGTTTAATATTAAGGGCGGTTTAGAAGAAGAATACAAAGAAGTAGCTCCTGGAGTAAATCTAGAGTTGGATAAAAATGGAGAACTTTTGGGGATAGAAGTACTTAATGCTTCCAAAACTTTAGGTTCTAAACTAGGACTTAAAAGTGTAAAAGCTATTCAGTCTGGTGCAGTAGCCCATTCAATCAAATAACTAAAAAGCCCTTCAGATCTATCACTTCCTTTAGCCTCAAATTGAGAGTACAATAGCTGCAATAATTTGCAGCATATGAAAATACAAGACGACGTATTATCCTACAGAGAGATGTGTGGCATTGAGGGAGTTCAAACCCTTCAAAGAGGAATGAATTTTAGATTAAATCCTAACTATTCTGTAATTTTAATGTCTCAAAGATCAAACGCACCATATCAAGATAAAATTCACGATGATGGAATAACAATTGAATATGAGGGGCATGATGTCTCAAGACAAAGTTATCAACACAACCCAAAAGATGAAGATCAACCTTCTACACTACCTTCTGGGAAATTAACTCAAAACGGATTATTTATAAAAGCAGCAGAAGAATACAAAGCAAATAAAAGGGAAGGTGAACCAGTAAAAGTTTATGAAAAAATTATGGACGGGGTTTGGTCATTGAAAGGGATATTTGAACTTGCAGATTACAAAATAGTTCATGATGGCAAAAGAAATGTCTTTAGATTTATTTTAAATCTTACAAACGAATCAATAATAGGCGAAACTAAAACAATTGAAATATCTCATACAAGATTAATCCCAACAGAAGTTAAAAAAGAAGTTTGGAAAAGAGATAAAGGCCAATGTGTTTTATGTAGTGATACCAAAAACCTACATTTTGATCATGATTTACCCTATTCAAAGGGAGGAACAAGCTTAAGTGTTAAAAATGTTAGACTTCTTTGTATGAAACACAACCTCCAAAAATCAGGAAAAATTGAATGAATAAATTGTGAAAATATCTGTTTCTGCTAAACCTAAGAGTAAAAAGGAGTTTATTAAAAAGCTCAAAGATTTTTCTTATTCTGTTGCTGTAAAAGAAGAAGCAAAGGAGGGAAGGGCTAATGAGGCTGTTATTAAAGCTCTCTCAGAATATTTTAATATTCCCAAATCTGAAATTAAAATTGTTACAGGACTTTCATTTAAACAAAAAATCATAGAACTTCCTTTAACTGAAAAAGAAATAAAAGAAATTGAAGATTCAAAAATATTGCAGCCTAGACTAATTCCCTAAGGATTTTAAGCAGGCTGCTTTGGCTGAGGCATCTGTGATCTGATCACAGATTGATGCATCTAGCTTTGGCATAGGACCTGTTCCAGTTCCCTGAACCTTTTTTAAAAGCTCTGACATATCTGTGAAAGTCACATTTGTAGGTACTGTAAATTTAGAATTGTCCACACTCCAGTTTTTGCAGTTCATATCAACTTCTTTGTTTAAATCAGCACTTTGGGGCGCTCCTGCAGGAGCAGAAGGAATTGGCTGGTTAGGATCTATTGTAATTTTTGTCCCCTGGTTTGAAGCATCAGTCCAGACATAAGCTGTATTATTCTCATTTATCATATGGCTCATCAGCTCTTTATTATCAACTTTGGTTGTAAAATCCCCTCTGACTTTAGTCCCTGCAACATAAACTGTCCCAGAACCTGACCCTTCTGGATAAGATATAGAACAAGTCACATTTTTACCCTGTTTTAATAAACTCTGGATTGTCCCTTTATTTGCTGAAGACTCAGGAAGTTGTTGTTCTTCTTGTTGTGTCACAGTCTGCTGAGTCTGACTTTCACCTCTATTTAGCTGCAATAAAGCCACTACCCCAATGACTGCTAAAACTACTACTATAGCTGTAACTATTGCTGTCTGCCTGTTCATTAGCCACAAGTATACCCTATATTTTTCTAAAAGCAAGAATTACCTAAAAGTAGTTTACTTATCCTTAAATTTCTGCAATGATGGAAAAAGGATCTATCCCAAAAAAGGGGGTGAGATGTATGAAAATGCTTGGCACACTGGCAATGATTTTGGTGGTAGTAGGTGCTCTAAATTGGGGCATGGTAGGACTATTAAATCTCAATTTAGTAACTGCACTTTTTGGTGAGGGATCAACTCTTACTATGGTTGTCTATTCACTGGTTGGATTATCTGGACTTTATGTTGCAGCAACTGTACTGCCCAAACAGATGCAGTAGTAATTATTTGTTAGGCTGCCCAAAACTTTTTGGACAGCCAATAGAGATAATTAAAACCCAGCCTGAACTATCCCTCTTTCTCAACAGCAATTGTGCACTCAGAAACTAAAGCAATTATTGTCCCAATTGCTGCCAGTGGGGGAAGCACAACTGCACCTATTACCCCAACTGTCAGGGGAAACTCAGCAATGACTTTTCCCTCTTTACTTTTTATGGTTATCTTTCTGATATTACCCTCTTGGACTAACTCCCTTAACTTTTTTAAAATATCCTCACCAGAAACTTTAAACTCTTCTGTCCTTGTTTTCTTTTTAGCCATACTATTCACCTCCTACCTTCTCTCTAATTGTTGAATGGTCTGGATATTCACTTTCAGTTGGGTAATGGATGTCTTTAAACTTTTCAATCTCTTCAAAAATCCTCTCAAACCCTAAATTGATACATTCATCAATAGTCCTGCCCTTAAAATGGACATAAAGCCTGTTTTTATCAAGCCTGAAAGTAATTGAACCCTCATAAAAAGCCAATGAAGGCTTTTTATCTGAATAAGTTTTATGGGAGTGGGGATGGGTCCTTTGGGGATGATACTTATCAGTATTTCTTTTTAGTGTTAACCTGAAAACAATTAAATCACTCTCAACATGAGGCAGGGCCTTAACAATCTTTTCTAAATTTGCCTGGATATGTTTGTGGTTATCTTCTGAAAGTTCACAATTTTTGCAAGTTATCTTAAGAATCATATTCTCTAAATCCCTCCTTAAAGTTATGGCTTAAATATTTTTTAAACCAATCTGATGCATGCTCTGCAGCTTTTTCCAAAGTACCTGTTTCTTCAAAAAGATGGGTTGCATTTGGGATAATCTCCAGCTTCTTGGTAGTAATTATAGCCTGGTAAGCCTGCCTGTTTAGGTCCAGCACCTCTGGGTCTTCTTCCCCAACAATGAGCAAAGTGGGGGATTTAACCTTAGCTAATTCATCCATTGCCAGATCAGGCCTGCCTCCTCTTGAAACTACTGCCCTAATGTCTGACCCAACCCTGGCTGCAGCATTCAGTGCAGCTGCAGCACCTGTTGATGCTCCAAAATACCCAAGCTTCAACCCCTTTAAATGGGGCTGCTTTCTAATCCAGCTGGTTGCTTTTATTAGCCTTTCAGTCAGGAGTTCAATCTCAAACCTCATAGCATAATCTAAATCCTCCTCTTCAGTTAAAAGGTCAAAAAGCAGAGTTGCCACCCTTGAGCGCCTTAAAACTTCTGCCACAAAATTATTCCTGGGACTATGCCTGCCGCTGCCGCTCCCATGGGCAAACAAAACTATCCCTCTTGGGTTGTGGGGAATCCTTAAAACCCCTTCCACAGACACCCCATTAACAGGAATAGTGACTGTGCTCCTTACATCTTTATTATCTTTTGGCACATCTAAATTTTTAACCATATGTCTCCTTACAAAAGCGGCTCTTCAGGTTCTGCTATTTCCACCTTTTTTGCCTCTCTGTAAACCCTTTTTATCTCCTTCCTGATTTTTTTAAGATGATGGGAATATTCTATAAGCAATGGTCCAACAGAGATAACCTCTATTTCCTTTAAATTTAAGGAATAGACTGTTGGTATAGAATCTGTGCAGTAAATTTTTTTAACATTTAAGTTAAAAAGCTGCTTCCAACTGCTTCCACTAAATTGCCCATGGGTAACAAATATATAGATATTCTTAGCTCCTGCAGATTTTAAAACCCTTGAGCACTCAACAAGTGTCCCCCCTGTATCTAAAATATCATCAATAACCACCACATTCTTGCTAACTTGGCCATACAAAATTGAACTTATACCCCCGGGGGTCCTTTCTTTCTTCATAAAAGCAATTTCAACTTCTCCTCCATACTCCTCAATTACTTTACGGGTCCTTTCCATGGCCCCCTCATCAGGTGCAACAAAGGTTGGGTTTTTAAGCTTAAGCTTCTTAATTTCTTTAGCAAAAAGTTTTGCAGGGGACAGGTCATATATGGGAATTGAGAAGAGGCTCTCTGCTTTGTGGCTATGTAAATCTATGGTTATTATTTCACTAATATATGAACTTCTCATTAAGGCGCCAACGCATGCAGCAGCCAGGCTCTCGCCCTTTTTTTCTTTATCCTGCCTGGCATATGCAAGATAGGGGAGTATCACGCTTACTTTTGATGCGCCCTCTTTTTTTAGTGTATGGGCAAGCAGCAGAAATGCTAGAAGCTGTTCATCAGGGGGCGCAATTGTACCCAGTATCAGACAATCCTTATCCTCTACACTGGTATCTACTTTCACAAAAAGCTCCAGGTTGGGAAACCTTCCGGCGCTAAAATCCCCCAGCCTGCTTTCTGGTAAATCCTTTAGGTATTTAACTAAATATTTATACTGCTTGAATGGGAATATGACCATACCCTTTAACCTTCTTCATGATTTTAACAACATCACTATCTTCAACTGTGGAAAAATCCCGGTAATATGCACCAATTGCACCCAAAAAATCTTCTTCTAAACTTACTGCTTTGACTTCTACTCCTTCTTTTTCAAGTTCTTCAGCTATGTCTACAGGTGCAACTGGTACTGCTACAATTATCTTTTTAGGGAAATAATGGAGTTTAAGCTCTGAGACTGCAGCTTTAACAGTGAAGCCTGTTGCTATCCCATCATCAACTAAAATTGCTACTTTCCCCCTGCATGGTATTGGTTTCCTGCCTGATAAATAAACTTCCCGCCTTCTGCGCGCTTCTAACTGTTGTTTGTAGCCCTCCTCTTTTAAATACTCCTCATCAATACCCAATACTTCATCCTTATTCAAAATAGAATGACCGTTTTCAGCAACAGCCCCAATTGCATACTCTGGAGAATATGGATGCCTAATTTTCCTGGTGATAATTAAATCAAGCGGAGCATTTAAGGCTTTGGCAACTTCTGCCCCCACTACAACACCTCCTCTTGGAAGTGCATAAACTACAACCTCCCCACCCCCATATTTTTTTAAAAGTTTTGCAAGTTTCTTCCCTGCCTCAACCCTGTCTCTAAAAATCATTTTCTCATCCTCATACCTTTAAACTGTCTTCACCTCAATCTTTTTAGGCTTTGATGGAGCAGTTTTTTTAAAAACTATATGCATCATACCATCTTTGTAAGTAGCTTCTGGTGTAGTTTTTGGGTTGACATCGGTTGGGACTGACACCCTGTATGAGAAAGAACTTGTTGCTTTTCTGTAATATTTCTTCTCTTTTTCTTCTTCTTTAGCCTCCCCGCTGACATGGAGGATACCATTATCAAAGGTTACCTCAATCTTTTTGGGGTCAATTCCGGGTAGTGCAGCATCAATGTAAAAATTCTTATTATCCTCAGAGACAGATAGCCCGCTTGGAATTGTGTCCAATCTTGTTTCCTCCAGCAAATCTTCCATTACAGAGGGCATTCTCAAAGTTGGAAATGTCCAGAAATTTCTTGGGATTAAACCATTTGGCATATTTTTTCACCTCCTTTTCTGCAGCTTAAATTTTTATGCTGCCATATAGCCTCTCTGATGTCTTTCTGACTCCTGTTCCCTGTGGGCAAAGTTGTTATATAAAGCGACTGTGCCATAGGTAACTATCCAGGTTAAGACAGTTAGAGAGATAAAACCCCAAACAAATGAACCAAAAGTCATTGCACTTGTAGCCCTGACTGCTTCTAAACTAAGGGTATGTACCCAAGCTTGAACAATTCCCACTATGAAATCAGGAACTATTAAACTTAAGGATGCACAAACAACATAAAGGATTACCACCGCAGTGGTCACTGCATTAGCTGCTGCTATTGGTCTTATCATTTTTCTCACCCCCTCAACTGTATCCTTTTGTATTATCTCTCCTGGCTGTAAGTTTTTTCAGTGATTTGCATCAGAAAATTGTGTGATTTGAGTCACACTGGTAAGACAAAAAGGATTAGAGTAAAATACTTCTGATGGATTTGGATATCAAGCAAAAACTTGAAAATTTTTTCAAGCAGTATAAAAATCAAAAATATAGAAAAGGGGAAATTTTAGTCAGGGCGGATGATAATCCCTCTGGAGTATTTTATTTAATAAATGGGGTTGTCAGAAGATATTCAATTTCCCCGGCTGGTGAAGAACTGACCCTAAACATTTACAGGCCGGTTTCTTTTTTCCCAATGGATTGGGCAATAAACCAAACCTCAAGCACTCATTATTATGAAGCTATGACTACTGCAGAAGTTTATAGGGCTCCAAGGGATGAAGTGTTGAAATTTATATCTGATAAACCAGATATTTTGCTGGATTTATTATCAAGGATTTACCATGGGCTGGATGGTTTTATGATGAGGATGGAGTACTTAATGGCTGGTAATGCCCAGGCCAGGTTGATTACAGAAGTTTTGATTTATGCCAGGCGTTTTGGAAAACCAAATGGTAAGGCTATTCTAATTGATCTAAAACTGACAGAGAAAGATTTAGCCTCACAATCCGGCATAGCCCGGGAGACTGTCAGCCGTGAATTACAAAAACTTAAGGGTAAAAATTTGATAAGTTTCAAAAGCAATCAATTAATTGTTAAGGATATAAAAAGACTGGAACAAGAGTTATTCGGCAGCCAGTGAAGGCAGCATGGAGGAACGGACTCTGGTAATTACTTCATCAGTCGGTATAATTCTACTGCGAAGCAGGAGCTTTTGCTCATTCCTTTTCTTTATGTTGTTGGGAAGGCCGGTGGGAAGTAAATAACCCTGCCAGCAGCCAATGCCAACAGACAATTCTAGATGCCAGGTATTTGTAATGCTTGGCTCTTCAATAACTTTATATAGTCTGTATTTACCTAAAGCCAGAATATAGTCAGCACTATGCTGTTTATGAGATGTGACTAAAATCTCTCCAATGCCTTCAGCGTTAACCCAGGCATATATTCCCCTTTGATCCAAAAAAAGGATCTTTGTTAAATGTCTAGTTTCTATTAACCTATAATCACCACTTCTTAAAAGCTTAATCATATAGAAATTATGGCAGGTTTATTCTTTATAGGCTGTGACAGATATCACATCAAAAATTGATTATGATCAAATGTGATTTAGATCACAAAAATTTATTGACCAAAAACACTGAAATACCTGAAAGAGTAGTATAAAGTTATTTTAAGGTTTGGGGCAGGCAAAGACAAAGTTGCGGCCCTGCCCCACAACTGAGTTTAAATATGGGAGGTGAAAAATGAAAACCATAAAGATCTTAAAAGAATTAATGGAAGAGATGGAAGCGGTTATAGACCAATTATTACTACTTCTTAAAGCACCAGTAATTTAAAGGAGGGATATGGAAATTATATTATTAGTTTTATTTATAATAACTGGAATCATATTGGCACTTATTCAGATTTATCTTCAAACTAAAAGGCATCCTCATCCAATGACCAAAAAAGAAAAAGATGAGTTTATGTTCAATAATATTATATTATTAAGAAGGTGAACAAACAAAAATTTCTCTACTGGGCTCCAAGGGTTTTGTCAATTGGAATGATCCTATTCTTAGGGCTTTTTGCACTTGATGTATTCACACCTGGCCAGCCTATACTTTATATGATAGGAGGTTTTTTAATACACCTTATCCCAAATTATATCCTGGCAATTGCCCTTTTTATTGCCTGGAAATTTGAATTATTAGGAGGGATAATTTTTGTACTTCTTGCCATAATTATGTCATTATTTTTCAGAAACCCGCTGCCTGTAAATTTAATGCTCTTTGGCCCAATCATGCTTATAGGAATTTTGTTCTTGGTGCACAATTATTATTACAGAAGATGATTTATACCTTCAAAAAGTAGCCTACTAACAGCCCAATTGAAGTAGCAACTGCACCAATTATAAAAAGCTCAATAGCAGACCTTAGAGGTTTGTGTTCTACTACTTTTCCTTTAATATACCCAACTAAAAATAGTCCAATAAATGCAAAAATAATGGATAAAATCCTGGCATCTGACTGGTTAAATAAAATAACCGGGACAATTGGAATTAGTCCTGCTAAAAGATAGCTGAAAAACATGATTAGTGCACCCAAAATTAAAGAGTCAGTGTGTTTGCCTGTTTTGTCCATCTGATGGACAGCTTTCTCGGATGAGTATTGCCCTGCAGCCATAGAAGTAGCCTCAACTGCAACTGCCACAAAAGCAGCTAAAACAACAATCTCTTTTTGGGAAACCCCTGCAGAAAATCCCCACCACCACCCCTGTTGTAGACACAAGCCCATCCTGCAGCCCAAATAGCGCACTCCTCAAATAATCCTCATGAATATGAAGCATCATTCAATTATAGATTATTTAGTTTCAGTGTAAAACACCTTCCCGCATCCGGTATGAGAAGCTACCAGCTTCTCCCCAAGTATCTCTGTGTTAACATTAATTAATGCCTCAAAAAGGATTTACCAGTTTAGCAGTAATATTAATTTTCCTGGTTTTTTTATCAGCTTCAGCATTTTTACTGTTAAGAGTACCTTCTAAGAATAAGGAAAGTATTCAGTCTTCACCTACCCAAAGTGAAACCCGTAAAGCTGAGAATCCACAAATTGTCCAGAATTCAGGTGAACCACCACTCAAACTCAAAAGCATTGGAATAAACCTGGACTATTATGACCCTAAAACAGGAAAAGCTGGGGATTTTGAATTTACCAAGCAAAAACTTGAATTTAACAGGCTGTTTATGGGTTATGGTTTTGTAATCCCCGGGAATATGTCTTCTACTAATCAGGATAAATCAAATCCACAGCCTACTTTTATTTTACCTCTGGGTACTCCTGTCAGGTCTTTGGTGGATGGAGTAGTTGCTAATATACCGGCTATCTGGAGTGGAGATGTTTCTATTCAGATCACTACAGATGGAAAATTGCAAAAATGGGTTTATGAAACAGAACATGTTATCAATCCAAAAGTTAAAGTTGGAGACAAAGTAAAAGCCGGAGACATTATTGCTGAGGTCAGTAATTTCGACAAAGGAGCACCCAAGGGATATGGGGCTGTGGAAATTGGAATTTTACATGGGGGAGGGGAAGGGCCTCCAGAGCATGTTTGTCCGTTTTTATATCTGGACCCTTCTATCAAAGAAGAAACTCTTAAAAAAATTACTGCCCTTTTTAAATCCTGGGAAGATTATACTGGGGATCAAACACTTTATAATGAAACTATTACTCCAGGCTGCCTCACTCAAGACCCAATAGATGGATAAAATAACTCCAATGGGCAGTTATATCTACTAAATCATTTAAGGGATGCAAAAGATGAGATACATCGGTAACACTCCTGAGGTAGAATTTTTACCCAGGGAGGTGATTACAGATGAAAAAGATCAGGTATCTCCTGCAACCCAAATTAGATCCTAAAATACCAGATAAATGGACTTTTTTAAGGAAATTTGCCAAGAAACAAATTAGTGAAAAAGCTCAGCTAAAGCTGGAATGGATAATTTTCTACCATACATCCTCAGGTAAAAATGCCAAAGCTACAGCAATGCATTTTGGTATATCCAGAAAAACATTACATAAGTGGCTTAGTAGATTTGATGAAATTCACTTAAAGAGTTTAGAAGAGTACTCTAGAGCACCCAGACATGTTAGACACAGGCAAATTGATCTTTGGGAAAGAGGCAGGATTACTAAATTAAGGAAGAAACACCTAAAGTATGGCAAGATGAAACTGCAAAGAAGATACTTAAAAGTTTATGGTGAATATATCTCTTCCTGGAAGATCCAAAAAGTAATTGAAGAGGGTAATCTCTACCCAGACAAACAAGCAGCCAAAAAAGCAAGGGAAAAGAAAAACAGGCATAAAGGACAGGCTAAAAAGAGGATTACCCAGTTTCAAAAGAAAGAAATTACTAACTACCTTTGGCATGTAGATACAGTTTTGTTAACCATGAGTTCTGGAGGGTACAGATACCTTTTAACTGCAATTGATGAAGTTTCTAAACTAGCCTACTCCAGACTCTACACTACTCATTCATCAAAACAAGCTAAAGACTTTCTTTTAAGGCTTAATTACTTAACTGATCAAAGAATCATCAATTTACATCATGATAATGGCTCAGAGTTTAAAAAAGACTTTGAAAAGGCTTGTGAAGAACTTAAACTGCCCCAGTGGTACTCCAGACCACATACACCTAAAGATAATCCAGTCTTAGAAAGGTTTAACAGAACTATCCAGGAAGAATTTACTAACTTTTGGGATGTTAATCCTATGGATGTGGAAGACTTTAACTTACAGCTTTTAGACTGGTTAATTGAATACAACTCCATTAGGCCTCATCAAACCCTTGATTACCAGACTCCTTTAGAATATATTGATACCCATACCTTAGAAAAAGTGTCACCTATGTACTCATCCAGTACAAGGGATTGACAATTTATCCTAAAGTGATAGTCTAAACTTATAGTTATGGATAAAATAACTCCAACTGTTATTGCAGCCTTTGTTATAGGTGCACTCCTGGGTTATTTTGCATTTAACCAGTTTTCATCCTCTCCTAAAACTCAAACTTCATCAACAGAACAGGCAAGTACTATGTCTTCTGCCCAGCCAGGCAGTCCTGTGGACAAAGTCCAGCAGGCCCTGTCTGCTGCACCAGAAACAGTTGCATTAAATGCAACAGTTTTAGATTTTCCAGAAAAAGCAGGGGCTGAAATGACAGAGTTAAAAAAGGGCACAAATGACTGGACCTGTCTTCCTGATTACCCAGCCTCTCCAGGTATTGACCCAATGTGTTTAGACAAACAGGGGATGGTCTGGCTCAATGCCTATATTTCCCAACAGCCACCTAACTTAACCCAGGCAGGCTTGGCTTACATGCTCCAGGGTGGAAGTGATGCCTCAAACACTGATCCTTTTGCAGAAAAACCCACTGAAGGGGAAGACTGGATTACCTCACCTTCACACACCATGGTTTTCCCAGTTGGGAAGCTTGACCAGACAGTTTATTCAACTGACCCCAAAAATGGAGGTCCCTGGATTATGTGGGTAGGCACTCCATATGAGCACCTGATGGTTCCTGTTAAGTAAAACCTTCTTTAAGATAATTACTCTTTTCTTATTGATATTTTACTCATTTTTTGTCATTTATCAGATATAGTATATAAACTTAATTAAAAGGGAGGTGAAAAATATGAATATTAAAAAATTTTTAGCCTCCACAACTATCTCAGGAGCAGTATTGCTTAATTTAGCAACACCAATCCTTGCAGCACCACCAGTATTATTTGGAGATGTAACAATAGTAGCTGGAGGTAATCCAGGAAATGCAGCGAGTTTAGTATCTGATGTAACCTTAACTAATGGTTACTCAGGTGTCACATTTACATTGCCTGATGATACTGCATGGGCAGATTTAGATACAGTTTCAACTGATTATAATGTTACAGATGACAACTGTGGAGGTGGTTCTCCCAGATTCCAAATAAAAGTTGATACTGACAATGATGGGATATCAAATGGAAACGTACACGTAGCTATTGGACCTTCACCTTCATTTACAGGTTGTTTGCCAGGATGGCAGTCAACAGGAAATGTTATAGGTAACGAAGATGCTGGAAGATATGACTACAGTGCATTTGGTGGTTCCCCATTCACAACTTACTCTAATGCACCAGCAAGTGTATTAGCTGGAGAAGTAATTTCTGTACAGCTAGTGGTTGATGGTTCATGGAGTGTAGCTGCAACAGGTGGAGATGGAGAGCAAACAGTGCTTGTGGACAATGTCTTGGTTAATGCTGATTTGCATACATTTGAACCTAACACACCAGCAAGTAAAGATGCTTGTAAAAAAGGTGGTTGGGATAGTTTAGAGGATGCTGATGGCAATCCATTTAAGAATCAGGGACAGTGTGTTGCTTACTTTAACCATAATAATTAATGGTTAAATAGAAGCTTAACTTAAAACAGCCCATCGGGTGAAAAATCCGGTGGGTTGTGGGTTTTTATAAAAAAGAGGGGAGGTGAATATTAATGCAATTTAAAAAATTTATAGCAGGAGCAGCTATTACAGCTGCAGCTTTGGGATCTATGGCAGCACCAGCTTTTGCAGAACGTCCCGCATACGGTGAGCAGCCTGGATATTCAAAGGCTTCAGATTGCGGTTCTGCTCATGGCTCATTTGCATATTTTGATGGAGACACTAACCTTGGTGTAAAAAGCCTTGGACCAGGTACTCCTGTGTACCATGGTGGCGCAACCGGACAGGAACCAGGAGCAACTGGTTACAATAACTCGCATACTGACTGTCAGTCGTAATAGAAATGTGTTGAGTTTTAAAACAGCCCAAAGGGAGAAATCCCGGAGGGTTGTTTTTTTGCAGCACGGTTTTTGCTAAAATACTTACAAAGACTTTTATGGCTAAATATTGGTCTAAAAAGGTTACAGAGGAAAGTAATGCCCTGGATTTAGAAGAGGGTGTTTTTAAGTTTAAAAACCCTAAAAAAATTGCACTGTCTTTAAAAAAATCAGCAGAGGCAAGTACTAGAAAAAAGGCCCATCCATTCCAATCAGCAATGAGCATGCTTAACTTCTATATTAATAGAGCTGGTGAAAATTTAGACCCCACTCAAAAAGAAATTTTGGAAAAAGCTAAGATAGAGTTGCGCAAACTCTTCAAAAAAGCCCCCAAATCTGGCTAATCTCCCCCAAAAGTCCTAAAATTTGAAGCTGGCGAAAATTTCAAGCTTCGCCTATAATTTGCTTTAAATTTATGAAAGTTGATATCAACTCTAAACTCAATGCTCTTTGTAAAAAAGACCACCCTACTGAAAGCGAAGTTGTGCATATTATGGTATTGATAAGAAAATATTTAGAATATCCAGATATGGAAATGAACCAGAAATTTCTGGCTTTGAAATTTTTTTGCGATTGGAGTTTGCATATTGCTATTGAATACTCTATTCCAGCTATGGAAATCCTAGTTAAACTTAATGATACGATAGTAAGACTTAAGCAAACCCCAGACAATGATCTTCTAATGAAAGAAATAACTAAAGTAGTTTCATTTCCTGTACTCAAGGAGCAGCTCCACAAATTTCTATCATCAATAGGAATTAATGATAAGTTTACAACAGTAACTATAAATTGGTTAAATTTCCTTGAAAAATATATTGAAGTAATCCGTGATCAAGTTATCGCTTTTCCAGAAGAAATGAGTCCTAGAAATCGGTATTTTAGAATGTTGAAACCCTACTATGATCAAATTAGATCAAATCCTATAAAAGAGGGATGTTGGACAATTGGACTTTCACTTTCTTACATGAATGAAAGTTTCTTTAAGGGCAAAAATATACCGTCTCAAAATTCATTATTCTGTTTAATCTTATATGCTAGTGATACGACCAAGATTATTATCCCACTTGCAAAACAAGAGCTACTATAGCTTCTTAGCCTCAAAAATGCTAGTATCAGCATAATTATGGATGCTACTAACTCAGCCTTGATAAATGTTTTGGGTTTTGGGACTGAAGAGTTTACCCGCGAGATTATTCAAGTTATTTCGCGATATATGGAAGCTTTTATCTTGGGTGGACTTGTAACTCTTGTGATAACTGGATTAGTAAAAGAGTTTTTTGAGAATAGGAAATATCATAAAGATGAAAAGAGAAAATGGGCTAATGAGGTGATAGCAATAGTGAATGAGGGTAACAGTTGCAATTACAAAACACAACCTGGAGACAGTAGACATATTAATTTTGTAGCCACACAACTTGAAGCGTATGATTCTCAGATGCCTTCTAAGCTACGAACTCACCTCTTATTATGGTTAAGAATAGCATTTGCATTTTCCAATAAACCAAAAGGTATGCATTGGAAAGAGGATGAGAAACTTCTCATTGAGGATCAGAATGAGATTACAAAACTTTCTGATGATTTAATTGGAGCGGCACATAAATTAAAGAAATAGATCGCTGTTTTTAGGATTTCTGGGGTGGGGGAAAATTAAAGATAGCTGAACTTCCAGGGTGTTTTCTTGTCTTTTGTTTGGTGGACTTTTACAACATTTTTGCCCTCTTTTTTTAATTCATTTGCCAATTTTACATTAGCTTTTTGCAATTGTTTATCATCTGAAGGGAAAACCACAAAAGATAAATCCTTACCAAAATCCTCAACTAATTCGGGATTTTTAGTAATATATTCAGCAACCTCTGCTGAAAGTTTTAAATTTTTGGAAGTTTGAATTTGTTTTGTCATAGTTTATGTATATTAACTTAATATTACATTACCGTCAATTAGTTTAGCTTGTCTATGCGGGTATTACTTCTTTTTAAGAAAAGTTTTTTGTAATAACTGCTTCTTTTCTGAATATCTTTGATGGCCCAGGTTAACCATCTCTCCCTTGTTCCCTTCTTTTTGACATTTTCTTCTGTTGTTATATCTCTCCTGTCCTCAAAAGAGATTGTTTCGTGCCTATGTAAAGACCCATGAGCACTATCGTAGTAGATAACAGTCACCCATTCACCTTGTATAAAAAGATCATATATTACAGAGATAATTTCAGTTATCTTATTCCGTTTGTTTCGGCTGTAAACATAGGTTATTCTTTCATTGTCAGATAAAGGAAAACTGTGCCTGGTCAGTTTATCTGTTTCTTCTATGAGCTTGCTTTGTTTGACTGGTAAGATAAAATCCCTTGGTAATCTAAACCTTTTCTTGTGTCTACGAAATTTATTTGGCATATTTAACTATCTAAATCTATAAGATTACTTTTGTTTGTGCAAATAGGGAAGCAAAAACTAAAAAAAGTTGCTTAAAATTTGGTTTTAGGATTTCTGGGAAATTGACTGGATATTTGAAATCTGTCACACTAAAATTGTGAAGATATTGATAGGAATTGGAGTTTTCATTGCTGTTTTATTTTTTCTAGGTGTTGGCTTAATGGTATTAGCCCAAAATGCACCCCCTCCTCAAATCATCTCTAACTTCACAGAGCTTGATAAAATTGAAAAAATCTCTAGGTATAGAAGCTGTGCAGGTCACACCACAGTGCCTCAGGATATGAGTGAAATGAAAAGAAGCATGAAGCACTATTTCTGGGTAAAACCAGAATACCTTGGAGGTGATACTGTTAAAATTTTCTCCCCTTATGATGGATTTGTCCAAGTAGTAAGACAGGATCCCCAGGAAGGTTTGGAAGGAGAAATCTGGATTGCACCAAAAGACATGTTTGTAATGCTTCCCCCTGTTGGCAGGTGGATGTTTAGTGTCCAGCATATAAATATAAGGGATGGCTTAAAGCAGGGAAGTGAAGTTAAAGCAGGGGAACTGATTGGGTATGGTGCAGTTTCTGCAAATAATAGGGATACCTTTGATGTAATTTTTGCAAAAGGCAGCTTAAGTCCCAAAGAAATAGATAACTGGAATGGGCCATTTTCTGCTTTAGACTCTGTATTTGAACATATGAGCAGTGAAATTTTCTCCCAGTATCAGCAAAAAGGGATTGCCTCAAAAGAGGAACTTATTATCAGCAAAGGAGAGAGGGATAATAGCCCCTGCACATACAAAGATAGCGGTCCATATTTTCTTAACCAGGATGCCCCCTCAAACTGGGCTGTGCTTAAATAGTCTCCATATCTGTTAAAATTGATACTTCATATGAAAATTTTGGTAATTTTAACACTACTTGTCCTTGATTACTCAGCGCTTGATGATATAACCACAGGTAATGAACCAGATTATACTCTTGAGTATGCAATTTTAGCTTTGAGTGCAGTAATTTTTTTACACTGGTATAATAGGGTCAATAAAATATAATGGCTGCAATAAAAGATATTACAAAAAAAGCACTGGATAATACTTATTTCAGGCAGGTTTTGGATACAGGAAAATATACCCAGGTTGTAATAATGAGCATCCCTAAAGGTGGGGAAATAGGGGAGGAGGTCCATCCTGATACAGACCAGGTGCTTTTTTGTGTTGCAGGTGAGGGTAAAACTGTTTTAGATGGGGCAGAAGAGCCTTTTTTAAAAAATGACCTGGTTTTAGTTAAAGCAGGCACAAAACACAACTTTATAAACACGGGTCAGGATGATCTAAAAATTATAACTAGCTATTCACCCCCGCACCACCCAGAGGGAACTATCCATAAATCTAAAAAAGAAGCAGACAAAGCAGAATACTAAGTGTTAAAATAATACTATGGATGATAATAAGTGGAGGCATGTCCACACTGGGGGTTCAGGGGCAGTTTATGGGATGGGAGTTATTGGGTCCCTGTTTTATTTTCTGCAGCATTCCTCAAGTCTTCAGGAAGTGCTTCTTGGGTTAGTTTACTCCTTCTTCTGGCCAGCAGTCCTAATCTACAAAGCCTTTGAACTTCTGGGATTTTAAGTTTGAATTAATTATTTTCCTCCTGTGAAACCAAAGAAAAAAAGTGACAAATCTATATTTGCAAAATGCAAATACCACTCATTCCAGATTTTATAAACTAACACAATTGCCCATACTAAAATAATGTGTTTTTTATAAGTTAAATATGCTTTATTTTCATCTTTAAGTTTGAACAAAATTAATGCATAAATCATCATCAGGGGTTCTAAGAAATTTTGAAAGTATAAAAAGACTATTTCATTTCCTGTTATAAAATATAAAATCTGCCCAATAATTCTATAGCTAAAAAGGATGATAATAGTTTTTCTAATAGACCATCTAAGCCCTAAAATTAGCATAAAAATATATGAAATAAAGTCAGTGGACTTATCAATAAGCTGATAAGTTGAATCGCTCATCCCCAGGGACAGAAGAATATCCCCATCAACCACATCCAAAAAATAATTTCCCCAGAGCCCAAAAAGAGGAAATTTAAGCATTAAAGCTGGGATTAATATTTTAAGTAAGATAATGAAATAAATTAGAATGGCCACAACTATAAGTGTACCAGATAGATTTTCTGTTATTTGCTAAGATAAATATATGGAGAATTGGTTTTTTCTGGCTGCATTTGTTTCAGAAATAGTTGGAACCATAGCAGGGTTTGGTTCTTCAACAATATTTTTACCTCTGGCCCTAATATTTTTTGATTTTAAGGTAGCTTTAGTCTTGGTTGCATTTCTTCATATCTTTGGCAATATTGGCAGGATCAGCTTTTTTAAGTCTGGCTTGGACAAGCATATGCTTTTAACCTTTGGGGTCCCAAGTATTGCACTTACTCTTATTGGGGCACTTTTGGTTGCATATATATCCCAGGATTTGTTAAAAGGGGTTTTAGGAATATTTCTTATTTTCTATGCGCTGCTTTCTTTTTGGAAAGAGGACTTAAAAATAAAACAATCAATTTTTAGCACAATAGTTGGTGGAGGGCTGTCAGGATTTTTAGCAGGACTGATTGGGACAGGCGGAGCTTTAAGAGGAGCTTTTTTAACTGCTTTTAATTTGCCCAAAGAAAAATATATTGCCACTGCAGCTGCAATTGCACTTGCTGTGGACCTAACCAGGCTTCCTGTCTACTTTGCAGAAGGCTTTTTAAGCAGCCAGTATTACTGGTATATCCCGGTTTTATTAATTATTGCTCTAATAGGCTCATTTACTGGAAAGCAGATTGTTAAAAGAGTACCTCAAAAAACATTTAAAAAAATAGTTTTAGCAGCAATTTTAATAGTTGGTTTGAAGTTTATCTCTGATTGGTTCTCTAAACTTCTGCTTTGAGCAAGCTCTATCACCTTACGATATAATCTCCAGATATGTTTTTAAAATGTGGGATTATTGGAATGCAAGGTGTTTGCAGGATTTTTTTTGCCTCAAAAACCCTATATAATTGTCTGCGTGAAGAAAACTTATGCTTTTATAGATAGTCAAAACCTTAACCTGGGTGTTAAATCTCAAGGGTGGAACTTAGACTGGCGCAAGTTTAGGCAATATCTCAGGAATAAATATAAGGTTATGGAGGCGTACTTATTTATAGGTTTTAGGCCTGGCAATCAAGAGCTATATACTTCATTGCAAAAAATGGGTTTTCTTTTGATATTTAAACCTACTATGGAATTACCTGATAAAACCGTCAAAGGTAATGTTGATGCTGAATTAGTTTTACATACTATGATTCAATACCAAAACTTTGATAAAGCTATAATTGTTTCAGGTGATGGTGATTTTTTCTGTTTAGTAGAGTATTTAGTCCAAAAAAATAAACTTTTACACCTTTTTACCCCAAACAAGCACTATTCTAAATTATTCAAACCATTTTCAGGATTTGTTATCAGAGCGGATCAATTAAAAGGAAGTTTAGAATTAAAACAAAAAAAGACTGGCATCGGCGGTCGGTCGAAACCTTAGGCCTATCCAGTCATCGTGATTTAACAATGATACTACAATCATATGAATAAATCAAGGAAAAAAGGTAAAAAATGAGTTTAAAATGTGGGATTATTGGAATGCCCAATGTGGGAAAATCTACTTTATTTAATGCACTTTTGAAAAAAAGGGTGGCTTTGTCTGCTAATTATCCTTTTGCTACTATTGAACCCAACACAGGTATAGTGGCAGTCCCAGATAACAGGCTACTTAAATTAGCAGAGATTGTTAAACAGGAAGAAAAGATGGATTCTCTCCCACCCTTAGTCCCTGCTGTAGTTGAATTTGTAGACATTGCAGGTTTAGTAAAAGGTGCAAGTACTGGAGCTGGTTTGGGCAACCAGTTTTTGTCTCATATTAGAGAAGTAGATGCAATAATCCATGTTTTAAGGGACTTTGATGATGCAAACATAGTCAGGGAGGGGAGCAGCGACCCCAAATCAGACAAGGACACAGTAGAAACAGAGCTTGCTTTATCAGACCTTCAAGTAATAGAGAAACTTATCTTAGCCCAGGACAAAGAGGTTAGGGGTTCTAAAGACCCTCTTGAATCCCAAAAACTGGAAATTTTAAAAAACATTCAGTCAGAGTTAGAACAAGGCCATGTTCTGGGTCACTATCAGGTGGGTGATGAAAGGTTAAAATCCTGGTTTCAAACCTTGCCTCTTTTAACAATCAAGCCCATTTTATATGTATTTAATATTTCTGAAGAAAAATTATCATTAAGTGATGCGGTCGCACACCCAAATGATAATGAGTTAGTGATTTGTGCCCGTCTTGAAGAGGAACTAGCTGATTTACCTGAGGAAGATAGAAGAGAATATTTAGGTTCAGTGGGTTTGAAAGAAACAGGCTTGGAGAGGTTAATAAAAAAAGCTTACTCTCTGCTTGGTTTAATCTCTTTTTTAACTGCAGGCAAAAAAGAAGTCAGAGCCTGGACTACTAAAAAAGGCTCAAAAGCCCCAACTGCTGCAGGAGTAATCCACACAGATTTTGAAAAAAAATTCATCAGAGCCCAGGTCATAGAATATGAAAAATATTTAGAAGCAGGATCTTTAGCTAATGCAAAATCTAAAGGCTGGGTTAGGACAGAAGGCAAAGATTATGAAATAAAAGATGGAGATGTAGTTGAATTCTTAATCTCAAACTAGTACAATTACCCTCATGCAAAAATATTTGTTAACAATTTTATTAAGAGATAGCCTAAAAGATGAAGAGCGCAAAGAGCTCTTATCTTCTGTAGCTAAAGATTTTGATAACCTTATAAAAGAAGACCTTTGGGGTCAAAGATCCCTCTCTTATCCTATAAAAAGGCAGGACAAAGCTTTTTATGCTCATTTTGAATTTGAACAGGAACCTTCAAAAGTTCCAGGTATTGACAAGAAGTTAAAATTAAACGAGGATATCTTAAGATACCTTTTAGTGAAAGCACCAAGTATCAGCAAACTTAAAACAAACAAAACAGAAACCAAAAAAGAAGAAAAGATGGAGGAGAAAAAGGTAGAGCTGGATGAATCTGCAGAACATACTACTCAAGCAGTATAAGATGTGTTAGATTTATCCAAATAAAAAGACATGGCATCAAGATCTTGGAATAGAGTTGAACTAATAGGTAATTTAACCAGGGACCCAGAACTCCGATACACTCCCACAGGCACTGCAGTTGCTACATTCTCAATTGCAACAAACAGGACTTACATTTCAGATGGTGAAAAAAAAGAAGAAGCTGACTTTCATAGGATTGTAGCCTGGAATAAACTGGCTGAACTTTGCTCACAGCTTCTAAAAAAAGGAAACAGGGTCTTTGTTTCAGGCAGGCTCCAAAACAGAACATGGGAAGGCCAGGATGGTAATCAAAGAAACACCACAGAAATTGTTATAGAAGACATGATTTTATTAACCTCTAAAAATGGCACAGGTGATTATACTGCTGCAGATACTTCAGAAGCAGAGCTTCCTTCCCGCCAGGTAGAATCCACACCCCAGGCTGCAGTAGCAGAAGATCTCCCTGAAGCTGTAGAAGAAAAAGCTGAGCAGCCTGAAGAGGCTAAAAAAGAGGAAAAACCTAAAACCCAAAAAGAAGATATTGAAGACATAGAAGACCTTCCATTTTAATCCTTATCCCATTCCTTTCCTTTTCCAAAAAAAAGTAGTATATTTTCTTCTTAATATGATAGAAGGCATACCAGATGAGTATTCTCAGTTGAAGGTTATTGCTGTAGGTCAGGAGCCCGACTTAGATGCAGCACCTGCACTTAAAGATGATCTGGTAGCTGAAATATCCGGCAACTGCTGCAATATTGGGTTAACTTGGGGTCAGGTAGGAGTAAGACAAGAAGAATATTCTTTTTTAAGGGATTTCAAAGATTTTACACCACTTGAAGAAATGTATGCTTATCTCGCAGTCCTCAGGAATAGATATCCCTCCCAACAAGATTGGGGTCACCATCCCTTAGCATATCCAACCGGTGCAATCCTCAGAAGTTTTATAGTTGAACAAAATAAAAGAAATGGAATTTTTATAGCTCAGCTTGACCAAGAAGGATCTGTTTCTGTAAAATTTGAAAACTGGATTAGAAAACATGATGGTTCTACTCCTCATATTTCACAATATGCGAGATGGTTGGATAGTGAATATCCAGGTCTAACACCAGAACTTTCCCTGGATCTATTAAGAAGAATTAAGACTCCATTTGATCTCTACTATAAGCCATTTGTTCCTAAGACCAAAGAGGAAAAGTTAGCAGGATTTACTGGGCCTAAGGTTAAGGAAGGTGAGCAAAGTGATCAATCCACTTCTGGGTCCCAAACCCTGGAAATAAATAGACTTCTGGAACCAATTCAAACAGAGGACCAGGAGATTACACCAGGCGAAGAATTAGCTTTTCGTACCAGATTTGTTGTTTTAAGAGGTAGAATGAAATTTTCAAGTTATGAACAAAGAGCTAGAGGGGCATTAGAAATTATTAATTTAGATGAGGCATTTGAATTCCTTAAAGCTAAAAATCCAACTGAAGCTGAATTAGCAGAGTTATTAAAAATATCAGATAATAGCTTGTATACTAAACTTGCAGCAGTGGTAACAGGTGAAGGTGCTCATGACACTGCTAGAACGAAAGCAGGCTTACTGAGATCAGATCCTTTTTGGAGGAAGATGGATATTTCTGCAGTTATCTTAAAACTCATCCCCACAGATTAACTAATTTTTCTAATGAAACAAATAGAAGCTGATTTTAATAGGCTGGCTGAACGCTACCAGAGCCAGGTTATAGCTCTTCAACCAGAAGTTGAGAGGCTCGCAGAAAAAGATAAACAGCTGTTAGAGGCAGTTTTAGCAGAGCCTATCCGCAGAACACAAGATATACACGGAAGGAGGATGAGAAAAGTTAGAGAGCTTGGTGAATTTGTCCAAACTGAGTTTGCTAGATATGGTATTGAAGATGATGAAGAAGCGGCGCAGAAATCTCAGATTTTGACTGCCTCAGCCAATTACACTATCCCAAAAAAAAGTTTAGTAGAAATCTTAAGTGAACAAAGACCTGAACCGTTTTCTCCCATAGATTCAAAACTGCTAGAAGAAATAGGAGAGTCTCAAGAGGTTAACGGTTCAGAACCAAGACCCTTACTTAAAAGTTTAAATGATCATCAGGTCTGTGCAATTGTTTCCAGGGCTGCCTCAGCGATCACTGCTGCTGATAGCATACTTGTTTTTCCACACCTAGATGGAGTTAGCCAGACATTTTTAGATACCCAAAAGGCCTTAGGTCTAAAAAATGAAAAAGAGTCTAGTTTATCTATTCAGCCAGGTGAAATAAGAGCTCATCTTAGATTTTTTTCTCTACTAGTTGCAAACCCAGATCTTGAGACCCAAGAACTCGATCCCTCCCTTTTAAGGACTGTAAATGAGGCAAGAGACCACAATGTTTATGGACAGCTTTCAGCTAAAGAATTATTTGATCTTTTAGCCAGAGAGACAGTTCCAGAATCTTTTAAAAAAAAGCCTACACTGGAAGAAAGATTTTTATTATTAAGGAGCAAGCCTCACGCAGAAAAAAATGGTGGTGACAACACTGACCTAACTGAACATCAATTGGAAGTACTTTTAGGTGGATTCGTTCGTAACCCAGATAGTTCAAGGAAATATGAAACCCTAACACAATTAGCCCAAGAGCTATATAAAGAAAAAATAAATAAAGTACCCTTAAGCAAATGGAAGCAAATTAAAGTTAATATTGTAGCTAATACCAGAAACAGCTGGTATAGAGCTATTGAAAAACTTAAAGGATTTCTCAAAAGTTCATTAAATGGTGAAAATACTTTAAATTTTTTTGAATCAGTTAGATCAATTCCAGAGTTTAGGTCAAAAAGTGATGAAGAGATAGTTGAATGCATGGAAAATATGTTTAAAAAAATTAAAGAAAGGAAAGTCAAAACAACTATATTTAGTAATATCTATCATAAGAGGGCACCATATAGAAAGGCAATCAAGGGACTGGATATAGATCAAATTTTAGAATTAGAACTTGACGAAGGTGAGAGTATGGGTAGTTTAAGATTTATGATAGAAAAGGCTGCTAAAGAGGTTGGCAGGCAAATTCAAAGTGGAGAAACAAGAGATGGAACCCTGCTTATATGGTTATTACCAGATTCTGCAAAAATCTAAATAAATAAGTTAAGTACAAAAAGCTTGGAATTTTGTGAAGTTTAATGTATAATTTGAAGCTATGGCAACTAAAAAGGTATGTCATTTTTGTGAAAATAGTTTAGAACCTTCTTATACTGATTCTTCAGCCTTAAGAAAGTTCATGAATGACAGGGCCCGCATCTCAAGCAGGCTGCGTTCTGGTGTCTGCTCAAAACACCAAAGAGCCCTATCCAGGGAGATCAAACATGCCCGCCATCTGGCAATCCTGCCATTTGTCCCCAGAATATAATTTAAGTCTCCAAGTTACAATAAACCAAGGTACAAACAATGTTAGAATTTTTAATATTTAAACATTTAAAATTGTTTGTTACTTGTATCTTGGAGACTTGGTAATTTGATATTATTAATTAATGCCCCGTCTTTCAGGTGTTTTTGATATCTTTGCAGACCTTGAGAGAATCCCAATTTCTGATATAGCATCCTGGTTAAAACAAAGAGGTGACCTTCACACTCTGCAAAACTCAATTGGAAACAGGCTTTTGTATCCACAGGTTGTGCCTTTGACCAAAGAAGATTTAAACATTGACCTGGCAATTTTAAGAGAAGCTGTTTTTCGCCAGCCTGAGAAAATTTACTCACCAAAAGAACAAAAAATTGTAATACCTGAAAATTTTTTGACAAGATTCCCACCACTCATCAATCTGGTTATTGCTCTGCTTCAGGCCTTAAATCCCCAGGGCATAACAACATTAAATATTAAAAATATAGGAGTTACAAAGCTGATTGGCTCATCTGTTGCGCCCCCATTCAATGGGGTAGTTGATAACCTAAGCTTAGAAGTCAATGGAACCAATATTGGACAATTAAAGCCAGGAGGGGTTATGCTTTTTCCCTATAAAGATAAGCACTTAAGGATCAAAATAGGACAGTCTCTTGAAGGTATTGCGCCAGGCGGAGATTTAGGGCTGATTATAGATTTAAGAAAGTGGGCTTGAAACTTTGAAAAAATTATGAATGCAAACTTTAGAGTCAGAATTTTAGAAAACCAGTTTGTGCATATAAGAAGAGTCCTTCCGGGCAGCGGCAAGCTTAAGGCAGTTGTCAACCAGGAAGTTATGCCCGACGATATAATAGGAAGTTATACCCTGGATGCCGGATATTCATCAGTGAACTTAAGAAGGGAACTTGGTGTAGCGGCCCCGGAAGGTATTAAGTACCTACAGGTACCTCTTGGCCGCTTTATCTATAAAGGCGAGCTTTTAGCATATAAAAAAAGCATCTTTGGGGACAAGGTAATAACAGCCCCAACTGATGGTTTAATTGAGGAATACAACCCTAAAACAGGAGACTTAAGGCTTAAATTTTTATCTAAAGAGTTACCCATGACCTCAGGAGTTTTTGGAATAGTTGACGGGATTGATCAAAGAAATGGGGAAGTATTAGTGCGCACTATCGCTACTAAAGTTTATGGTGTGATTGGATCCGGAAGAGAGAGGGGAGGAATTCTGCATCTAATAGGAAATTCATCAAATTTGGTAAGCGGGATTGAAATTAAAGAAGATATGCACCGGCAGATTATTGTTACAGGTGCGCTTATTTATGGAGAAGCTTTAAGAAAAGCAGCTGTAATTGGCGTTTCAGGCATAATTAGCGGAGGTCTTAACTTGAGTGACTACCTTTCAATAGTTGCTACCCTGGACCCTCATGATAAGCTTGGTACAGATGTTGGAATCTCACTTATGGCAACAGAAGGGTTTGGATTGATCCCAATAGGAGAAGATATCTTTAATTTAATAAAAAGTTTTAACGGGAAATTTGTCTTTGTCAATGGAAATTTAAACTTGCTGCTCTTGCCAGCTGCTACCTCAAGTAGTATACTGGCTGTCAGAAAAGCAACCTTACCAATATTACCTTTATCAAAATCTCCAATAATAAAACCCGAATTGAGAATTGTTGACCTAAATTTGGGAGATTTGGTGAGGATAATCTGGCCGCCATTTATGGGCGCCCAGGGTAAGATAATTGCTATTGATAAATCAACTTCTATGCTAGAATCAGGAATATCAACATACTTAGTCGCAGTGCAGACTCAAAAGAAGATGATCAAAGTACCCTTTCCAAACCTGGAAGTTCTAAGCTCACACCCATGAAAAATTTATTGTCTAAAACCAATGGAATAACTTTCGCAATTGCCCTTTTGACTTTTATCATTGGCTGGCAGCTAGGGCACCGGGACCTTTCCCTTTCCTGGACTAACTTTAAGCCTCAATTTACCATCTCCAACCAGACTCCTCCCCTCGATAAGCAAAATATTGATTTTAAGCTTTTTTGGGATACTTGGGACCTGGTTTCAAAAGAATATGTAGATAAAAAAGCTATCGACCCTCAAAAGATGTATTATGGAGCAATTGCCGGCATGGTCCAGGCTTTGGGTGATCCATACACAGTCTTTCTCCCTCCTGATCAGCAAAAATCAACTAAAGAAGAATTGGGTGGAAGCTTTGAAGGTGTAGGAATCCAGCTGGGTTTCAATAAAGATAAAAGGCTTGTGGTTATTGCCCCGCTCAAAGGTACACCGGCTGAAAAGGCAGGGATTTTAGCTGGGGATATGATCTTAAAAATTGAGGATAAGGACTCAACCAGTTTCTCACTTCCTGAAGCAGTCAATTTAATCAGAGGGCCCAAAGGTTCAAAAATTTCTCTTCAGACTTACAGGGAGGGTGATGAAAAACCCAGAGACCTTTCACTTCAGCGTGATACTATTGTAGTCAAAAGTGTTGAAGTTGAACAAAAAACCACTCCTTCAGGCAAAAAGATTGCTTATATTAAACTAACCCGCTTTGGTGAAAGGACTTTTGATGAATGGAACCAGGCTGTATCAGACACACTGGCAATGGGTGCCTCAGGTGTAATTTTGGATATGAGAAACAATCCGGGAGGATTTTTAGATGGTTCTGTATTTATAGGGTCTGAATTTATTGAAAACGGCAATATTGTCTTACAGGAAAACTCTGCAGGTGAAAAAACACCATATAAAGTAAACAGAGTAGGTAAACTTTTAAAACTTCCTCTGGTTGTTTTGATCAACAAAGGATCAGCCTCTGCCTCAGAAATAGTTGCAGGAGCAATTCAGGATACTAAAAGAGGAAAACTTTTGGGAACCCAGTCTTTTGGTAAAGGTACAATTCAGGAATCTCAGGACCTGCCTGGTGGAACAGGCATCCATATCACCACAGCTAAATGGTTAACCCCCTCTGGCAGGTGGATCCATGAAACAGGCTTAACCCCAGATATTGTAGTAGAACTAACAGATGAGGATCTAAAAGATCCAGCTAAAGACCCCCAGCTTGATAAAGCCTTAGAAACATTGAATTAATTTAAGCTTTTTCTCAGTTTGCTCTTGTATCTTTATGTTAGAATAATCTCTCATGAATGATAGGCTTAGAAGATTAATTATAGTTCTTGTTATCATTGGCTTAACAGCTTTTGGGGTCCAAAAGCTGTCAGAGCAGGGCAAGCTAAATTTCAACTTCTTTAAAGCCCCTGGAACTCAAATTCAAAATAATGAGACTAGGACTGTTGTTGAAGAAGAAAATGCTATTATAGCTGTTGTAGATCAAACCTCACCCTCAGTTGTAGCTATCGGAGTAACCCAAAGATTAGTTAATCCATTTAATCCTCTGGCTTTACCCAGGACCCAGCAGGCAACAATTGGTACTGGCTTTGTAGCCAGCTCAGAAAAAGGAGTGATAGTCACCAACAGGCATGTAGTTTCAGATACAAACACAACCTATTCTGTGGTCACAAAAGACGGAACCAAGCTTGATATTAAAAGTATTTATAGGGATCCAACCCTAGATTTAGCAATTGTCCAGGTCGATCCTAATAATCTTAAAGCCTTAGAACTTGGAGATTCCCAAAAGTTAAGAGTTGGCCAAACTGCCATTGCAATTGGAAATGCTTTAGGCAGGCTTGATAACACAGTCACTTCTGGAATTGTCTCAGGTTTAGGCCGCTCAGTCTCTGCAGGCGATCCCTTCTCAGGTACCCTTGAAACTCTAGATGATCTGATCCAAACTGATGCTGCCATTAATCCTGGTAACTCTGGTGGCCCCCTTCTAAATTCTGCAGGTCAGGTTATAGGAGTAAACGTTGCTACAACTGAGGGTGCCCAAAATATAGGTTTTGCAATACCCATAAACAAAGTTAAAAATATAGTTGATGAATTTGTCAGGACTGGTAAGATCTCAAGGCCTTTCCTGGGCATAAGATATACACTGGTAACCCAGGATGTAGGTATTTTAAATAAAGTTCCTCAGGGAGCATATGTCCAGGAAATAGTAGATGGTTCACCAGCCCAGAAGGCAGGAATAAATCCTGGGGATATTATTACCAAAATTGATGGAGCTGATATTAATGCCCAAAACCAGGTTTCAGAAATTATCCAGAAGAAAAAAGTAGGGGATTCTGTTTCTTTAGAAGTCTGGACAGATGGAAATACTAAAACTATTGAAGCTGCCCTCCAGGAAGCCCCAAACCAATAGCTTATAAAAACTTAATTACTTTCCAACCAGCAACACAGCATTTGCTATATTCCTACCAGGTCCTACTTTGTAACCCCCACTCCAGAGGGCAGTTGAACCCCCAGAATCTAAGTTTAAGGCATTTTGGACTCCCATTGCAGCTAAAACCCTGGCTGATTCAGCTACTGTAGCATTGTGTACTACCCCAATATAAACAGTTGAATCTGTAAACCCCACAAAGGACCTGTTTCCTTTAGATCCCTGTTTTGGATCATCATTTCCTCCAAAGCTAACATTTCCACCCATAACTAAAGCAGGATGGTTGGCAATCACAGTATCTACACTTGTATCCCTGCCCCACTCAGAAGATGCACCAACAATCCTGCCAGAATTTCCAGAAAAAATTATAGCAGGGACTGTGGAGAAAACATTGTTATCAGAATTAAAATAAACTTTATTTTTATTCATTAAAAGTGTATCAAAAGAGTTAGTTTTCCCTGCACAGGAAGGGTATGCTTCTGGACAAAAGTAAGACCCATTAACTCCTGCAAATGCCCCATTCCTGGAAACATACTCTCCTAAAGGTAGGGTAGGGCAAGCATTTGAGCAGTCCTCACCTGATGCAGTATCCACAATCACTCTGGTTGAGTTTAAATCTGCAGAAATAATGCTTACTAAGTAAGACCCCAAACCTTCAACATCCACCCTCTGCTGGGAATACCCAACCCCGGGAGGTGTATTTGAAACCTTAACATTCTCTGGGATTTTAGCAGTTGCTGGTGCTTTTGGTGTTAAATCTGCAATTTTTTTGTTTAAGTCTAAAATATTTTTATTTGCTTCAGAATAATTTCTCTCAGAAAGAAGTGTTAAAACTTTAGCAAATAATTTATCCAGCTCCTCAGTTTTCTGGTTTGACTCCTTAAGTTTTAAAATCTCTTCATAAGATTTTATAGCCAGTTTATAATTTTCATTTATATCTTTATTTTCTTTTAAAAGCTTTAAATTTAACTGGACCTGGTCAGTAGTTTTAATTTCATTAAATTGCTCTTCAGTCTGTTTTAAATCAACTGCTGCATAATTTAAAAGTACATTAAGAGTTTCCTGCTCTTTTCTATTAATCTCAGAATAAACAAAAAGTGTGGATAAAAGTGCAACTGTTGAGGCAATAAATAAAACTAAAAGTAAGAGTTTAAAATTTGGGTTAAGTGAAGAAAGTTTATCTAAAAATGGCAGTTTTAACATTTTAAAATTCTATCAGTAGCACAGTCCTAAGCTTTACTGAGAAGTTTCACAATATTAGTTGTGAAACTTCAAGACTAAAAACCTTTCTAATTTAGCTAAATCCATTTTAATATATGCTTGAGCCTTAGGGAAGTACTTTTTTGCCTCAGCTTTAGCTAACTCTGCCTGAGTATAATCAATTTCTATTATTAAAACCTTTGGGAAGACCTTCTTTTCAGTTATCTGGGCAAAAAGTTTTCTATAAAGTTCAAAACCATCCCTTCCGCCATCTAAAGCAATTTTAGGTTCAAAATCTCTGACCATAGGATCTAAAAGCATCACTCTGGCAGAAGGGATATAAGGCAGATTTGCAGCTATCACATCTGGAGCTTTTACGAATCCACCTTTAAGGTGGGAAGCTAAATAATCCAAAAGATCACTTTCTAAAAATATAATTTTATTTTCAACCCTGTGGAATTTTGCATTAAGTTTTGCAATCTCTAAAGCTTTAGGGGAAACATCTGTTGCAATAATTTTTGTATTAGGCAAATTTTTAGCAACTGAAATAGCAATACAACCGGACCCAGTCCCAATATCAAGTATAGTGGACTCGTTTGCTCGTTTACTCGAGTCCACGGGTTTACTAGTCAACGAGTTAACGAACTTAATGGTCTCTTCAACTAGTAATTCAGTCTCAGGCCTTGGGATTAAAACATCAGGTGTTAACTTAAATTTTAACTTGTAAAACTCGGTGTAACCCTGAATATATTGCTTTGGGAGATTAGATTCAGTTTTCATAATTTTTAATTTTAATTTTTTAATTTGAATTCAAATTGTAAATTTCAAATTTTAAATTTGAGAAGCTTCCTGAAGTGCTATGACAACTGGTTCTAACTTACCCTCCAGAATATCCTCTAGATTGTGCCAGGATTTACCTATTCTGTGATCTGTAAGTCTGTTTTGAGGATAATTATAAGTTCTAATCTTCTCAGATCTATCTCCAGCTCCAACCATTGCAGATCTATTCCCCCCAACTTCACTGGAAAGTCTGGCTTGTTCTATCTCCCAAAGTTTAGCTCTAAGTAAAGCCATAGCATTTTCCCTATTTTGCAGCTGTGATCTCTCTGTCTGACAGGTAACTACTATACCTGTAGGTTTGTGTACTAGTCTTACTGCAGTAGATACCTTATTAACATTTTGTCCACCTGCCCCTCCTGATCTAAAAGCTTCAAAATCTACATCTGCAGGATTTATATAAACCTCATTAGCTGAAACTTCAGGTAGTACTGCCACTGTAGCTGTAGATGTATGTATTCTCCCTGAACTCTCTGTTTTAGGGACTCTTTGAACCCTGTGAACCCCACCCTCAAATCTTAACTTTGAAAAAGCATCTTTGCCCTTTATATTTAAAACGATCTGCTTAATCTGCCCAATCCCGCCTTCATTCCTATCTAACTCTTCAACCATCCACTTATTTTCCTCAGCAAATCTTAAATACATCCTCAGTAAATCTCCTGCAAAAAGCCCTGCTTCATCACCACCAGCAGCAGCCCTAATCTCCATAATTGCCACATTTGGATTTACATCCGACTCCTCCGAATCATTCGACTCATCCGGCTCACTCATTGGTGTTGCTGCAGATTCCACAAGCTCCTGTTTTTGTCTCTCCAGCTCTTCAATTTCAGCCAAAGCAAGATCTTTAAGTTCAGGATCTTCCAGGAGCTCCTTATTTGCAGCAATTCTTTTATCAATATCGTTTATTTGTTCTTCTAAATAATTGTTATCCATAAGAAAATTATATGTCATTCTGAGTCGAAGACGAAGAATATATATCCTTCGCTGCGCTCAGGATGACAAAGAGAGGATTAATTAGCTAACTGGAAGCAGATTTTCTTGCCTGCATTAAAAGGTCTTTGAGGGAGGCTCTCTCTGTTCTGTCTTTTTGGGTTTTAGCTGCCCTGGCCTGTAAAATCTGAGCTTTAATTTGGGATTTTTCTTTAGCCTGTTCAGTTTTCTTCTGGAATTTATCAACCTGGCCTAAAGTATCCACAAACTTTTGCTGGCCTGTAAAAAATGGATGGCAGGCAGAACAAATTTCCACACGGATATTCTCCTGGGTTGAACCAGTTGTAAAAGTATTCCCACAAGCACAAGTCACCTTAGCCAGCGGAAAATATGTAGGATGAATATCTGTCTTCATGATGGGATATAGTATACCAGGCACGGAATCAAAATTCAAAGGTCAAAAATTAAAAGTCAAAAAATTCAAGTAAAAAGTAAAAATTATTTTTGTTTCAATTTAATGACCCCTGCAGCAAGCATATTCGAGATTTCTGTAATTTCTTCCAGCAGTTTATTAATTACTTTCTCATCAGCGAGATGCGCATCCCTTAATAGACCCAGCCAGTATTTAGTTTCATTGGAACTTTTCAATGCTATTTCATAAAATTTCTTATACTCTAATCGTGAACTTGAAGCTCTGGCCTCTACTAAATTTGCACCAACAGAAGTTGCAGACCTAATTAACTGGTCAGTAATAATCCATGCACTGCGTTTATTTGGTAGAGTATCTGCTAATGCAATAATGTCCAGACTAAACTTAAAACACCTGTCTCTTAAATCACTTTTAAATTTTGAATTGTAATTTTGCATTTTGCATTTTGACTTCTAACTCATATTCTATGGCTCTTATGGTGGGCATGGTGGTGCTCTTGTTTGCCCAGTGTTCCCCAATAAACTCCCAAAACTATCAAACAGGTTGCAATAATAAAAGAGAAAGAGATTCTTTCACCCAATAAAGGAACAGCCAGAGTTGCTGCAACTGCAGGTTCAACAAACTGGAATAAATTAGCATGGGAAATCTCTATTCTTGATAACCCATATAAAATTAGAAAATATGCAATAATAGATGAAAATACTGCAATATAAAAAAATCCCATAACCCCTAAAACAGAAACTCCCAAAACCCACTCAGGGTTTGAAATATACTCTAAACTTGCTGGAATAAAAAAGACTAATGCAGCTATCAAAAAGGTAAATGCAGTTATAACCAGCGGGGGATAAATTTTAAGCATTTTTCTATAAATTAAACTTCCAGCCACAAATGAAACTGAACCTAAAAGTATAAGTATGTGTCCAAATAAATTATCTATAGAAAAATTTCCAAAGACTAAAAATGGCAGTCCAATAATAATTACTGCACCTATTAGTGCTGTAATTATTCCAAATAAATTTGCAATAAATATTTTCTCTTTTAAAATCCACCAGCCTGCAATCACAGAAATTATGGGAATTGATAACTCTAAAACGGATGCATCTATAGCAGGAATTCTTTTAAGTCCTTGATAAAAAAAGGTAATATTAATGGAGGCCATAAGTAGGGCAGCAAGTATAAGTCTTGGAAGATGCTCCAGCTTAATCTGTTTTTTTCTATAATCAACAGCAGCTAAAAATGGGACAATCAGTAAGCAGGCCAGCCCAAACCTTAAAAACCCTAAAGTCATTGGAGGAAACTCTGTTAGGGTAATTTTGGCAATTACATAATTTCCACCCCAAATTAAATGGGCTAAAAGTATAGCTAAATAGGGAAGAGGTTTTTTTAAAAGGTCAGATCTCATAAGAAAAAATAAGAAAAACCTGTCATTGCGCAGCAAGAGACTAGTCTTCGAAGGCTCATTGCGAGGACCTGCCTGCCGGCAGGCAGGGCGCAGCGACGTGGCAATCTCTATCTATGATGTCAGCTTTTGGATAACTTCGTCAAGGGTAAGGGTTTCCTGGGTTTTAGTTGTCAGGTTTTTTAGATTAACCATATCTTTCTCTGCCTCATCAGGTCCAATAATTAAAGCATATGGAATCCCTTTTTGGTCTGCATATTTGAGCTGTTTTTCAAGTTTTGCTTCTGGATCTAACCAAAGCTCTGTTGGAATTTTGTTCGAGCGCAAGCGGGAACTAATTTCAAGTGACTTATTCTGTAACTGCTCAGAAAAAATAGTCACTAAAACCTTAGAACTTGTTTTTCCTGCATCCAAAACCCCCAAACTCTCCATTGCCTCTATAGTCCTGTCAACCCCAATTGCAAACCCAATAGCCGCTAAATCCATTCCAGTAAATTTCCCAATCAAGCTGTCCCACCTACCGCCACCTGCTAAAGAAGAAGAATTTGGGTCTGATTTTAAAACTACCTCTAAAATAAGCCCTGTGTAATAATCCAAACCCCTGATTAGTGCAGGATCAAACTGCAAAGATCCCTCAGGATAACCCATGCCTTTATAAAAGGTAATTATCTGATCAAGTTTTTGTGTAGGTTTTAAAATCTTGACTTTACTTAATAGCTCACTAGCTTCATTGCTGGATAGCCCTTTTTGTTGAAGTTCTTCTAATACCCCAACTTCCCCAATCTTTCCCAATTTATCAATTGCAGCTAAAAACTTTGGTTCAACATCAGCAATTAAAGCCCTGTCATTTATTTTTATTACTACATCCAGCCCTAGCTCACTATAAATTTCATAAGTTAAAGCTAATATCTCAGCATCTGCTAGGGGAGAAGAGATCCCAATAATATCGCCGTCACACTGCAAAAACTGTCTGTACCTGCCTTTTTGGGGATTCTCACCTCTGTATGCATCCTGGATTTGGTATCTTTTAAAAGGGATGGGCAAAGTCTGTGCACCTCTTGGACCATACTGGGCAATCACCCTGGCCAGTGGAACTGTCTGGTCATATTTTAGGGCAACTTTATCCCCCCCGGGAGTTTCAAATTTATATATAAGTTTTTCTTCCTCACCATATTTACCTGTTAAAGTCTCCTCAAATTCTAAAGTTGGAGTTTCCAGTGGGTCAAAGCCAAATTTTTGAAAGACTTTTTGAATTTTTTCCAAAACAACCTGCCGCGCAATTGCATCAGCGGGCAAATAGTCCCTAAATCCTTTTGGTGTAGAAGCTTTAATATTCATAATTTGATCTTATCATAAAAAAAGACCCTCCTGGGGCCTTTTTCTAAATTCAATTATAACATGAAAACATACAAGTCTCAAATTTCTATGGGTTACCACAGGTGTCCGCACAGTCCATCCCAAGGGTGGACATCAGGCATTACTTGTAATTTTTAAAGCATTAGGATAAATTTAAATTTGTGGCGCAGCCAGAAAGCAACTTTTATGCAGTAATTTTAGCTGGGGGAGGGGGGACCAGGCTTTGGCCAAAATCCAGAAAAAAGACTCCAAAACACCTTTTAAAACTCTTTGATGATGTCTCCCTTTTGCAAATTGCCTACAAAAGAATTGCTCCAATTGTCCCAGATGAAAATATTTTTGTTATTACTCATATTGACCATGCTAAAGATGTTATAGAAGAGCTTCCTGCTATCCCCAGAAAAAATTTTATTATAGAACCTGAGGCCAAGAACACAGCTATGGCCATGGCTGTTGCATCTGCTTTTATTCACAAAACAAGTTCAGATGCATCAATTATTTTTTTGGCAGCAGACCATATTATAAAAAATTACCAGAGGTTTCAAATGAATGCTCTAGCCTCCTTAAGGGTTGCCTCAGCTAAAGATGTCATAGTATCCATTGGAATTAAACCAAGTTTCCCACATACAGGATTAGGTTATATAAAAATTGGTAAGGAACTGGAAGAAGAAAGTAAAATTGCCCAAAAAGGCTTTGTTTTTAAAGTAGAATCTTTTAAAGAAAAACCCAACTTACCAACAGCTCAAGCATTTTTAGCTTCTGGTCAGTATCTCTGGAATGCAAATTTATATACCTGGTCATCAAAAACTATCCTTAAGGCTTTTGAAAAACATTGTCCTCAAATTCACAAGGTAATGGTAAAAATAATAGATAGTAAAGAAATTTCTCAGTCTCAAATAGACAAACTGTATGATGAGGTGGAAAATCCAAACTCAATTGATTATGAAGTTTCGGAGAAAGCCAGTAACATTGTAGTTATTCCTGGAGATTTTGACTGGTCAGACGTAGGGGACTGGAAAGTGGTTTATGATTTAAAAGAAAAAGACTCAAATGGAAATGTGGTGGTTGAAAAGGGCACAGATTTTGTTAATATAGGCTCAAGTAACTCACTAATTGAGGCAAATGGTAAACTAATTGCCCTGGTTGGATTAGAAGATGTAATTATTGTAGACACAAATGATGCATTATTAATAGTAGCAAAGGATAAAACCCAGGATGTTAAAAAAGTTGTGGAAAAGCTAAAGGAAGAAAAAAAAGATAAATACCTGTAAATGGAAAGAATTGTCAGGTTTGATGACCCAATATTGAAAGCCCCTAGCCCTACAAGCTTTCCTACTTATTATCCGCGTCATGTTACGGTTTCTGACTCGTTAATGGAAGCAACAGAACGCTTTAGAGGAGGAAATACCCAATTTCTGTTTGTTTATGGTTCGTCACTATATAAAGAGGGGCAAACTAGTGGAATGCTTGATTTAGGAGTCTTTATAGATAATAGCCGGCAATTCCATGAAGAAAATTTGGCAAATAATTCTCCAGATTATGGTTTTCCCCATTGGTTGATGTTTCATGAACTTTATAACAAAAGAGGTCCTAGTTTTTATCATACAAGTTTAAATTTAGGTGGTGAAGTTAAACCCGCAAAATATTTTTCTATCCAATTTAACCAAGCATTAGATGAATTGAATAGTTGGAAGATTTACCTTTCTGGAAGATTTCATAAACCCATGATCGTTCCACTGGTTGAGCCTTTTGATCCAAAAAAGAAAGAACAACTTGACCGGGGAATAAACCAATCTAGGATTAATGCAGCAATTTTAGCATTGGCTCTTATGGAGGAAGAATTTACATTTAGAGATTTTGCAGAAACGGAGGCTCAAATAAGCTATCTTGGAGACAAAAGAGGTAAGTATGAAAAAGACAATAAACATGTAATTATAGTAGAAGAATGTTGGAGTGAATTTAACGATATGTTGCCCCCTGTAATGGAAGTTTTAGAAGGAGCTGGGATGATTGAAGAAACAGGAAATGGAAGGTTTGCCAAAAAAGTTTCACTTTGTAGACAAGAAGTAGAGAATTTTCTAGAAAGAAGTAATAAATATGCCAAAATAATGAATATTAGCAACGCACTGACCGTTGGTTTAGGAAGATCATTAAACTATATTAAAAGTAAAGAAAAAAGGGCAGAGACTTCAAAAATTCCAGAATCAAAAATAGCTTAGGGTTTTTTTGCAGCAGCAGGGCTGGCTGTTTGTTTATCTGACTCACCTGTCCCTGGTGAAACAAAGTATATAAACCTTGACCTTATTGCTCCATCATCTCCTTCTACACCCTTTGACACTATTGCAGCATCTTTTTTAGCATCTGTTAAGCTTGCTTCCTCACTTCCTTTAAAAAACTTAGTTATACCAGAAGTAATTAAATCTAAAAACTTATCTTCAGGTGTTTGTATATGAACAGTATAACTCTCTCTTGATGTTACAGCTCCCCAAACTACTTTAGCAGAATCAGTTGCAACACTATCAAGTTTAATTAATTTTTTAGCTACCAAAACTTTTTTATCATCAATATCCCCAAGCCCTGCAATATAATCACCTTCTGCAATATTTTTAATGCTTAGCTTGGTTTTTGGTTTAACTTTAGTTTTAGATTCAAAATTTGTGTATTCATTTGTAGAAATATTTTTAATACCCCCTATTGTCTGAAGCTTAATCTGACTACCTTCATTTAATAAAACTGTCCCCACATAAGCTTTATTTTCTAATTTTTTATTAACCTCTAGTTTAATCTGGGCTGCTTTTGAAGCAATTTCTTTTTTTAAATCCTCAAGTTTTGAAGATAAACTAGATGATTCAGTTGCTGTTTGGGTGGCAGTTTTATCCTGGGCAAAAACTGGAACAATGAACAATGAACAATTAACAATTAACAATGAAACAACAATTGCCTTGATGATTCGCATTATATTTTCTCCTCAGAGTAATAAACTACCTTTTCTACAGTTTTACTCCCGCCCCTGGAATCTAAAGCTGTAATCGTAAAGGTATTAGCCCCTGATGTTAATGTAACTATTTTAGAAAAATCCCCCTTTTTATTACTTTCAAACCCTAAATCAGCCCCATTTATAGTTACTATAAGCACTGCACCAGGCATAGTTTTTCCTGAAATAACTAAATTTTTATCAAAAACTAAAGAGTCATCATCAGGGTTATTGACCTCCAGAGTTAAACTTTTTGGTGCCTGGGTTAATGGAGCCATATTTTTCCAGTCATCTGACGCATCTCCATAGAGGTAATAATAAAGACCAACAATAGCCAGGAGTGAAATTAAAAGTAAGAAAAAGTGGGATAAAATAAAAGTTTTTGTTGAAATCTCTTTGTCGATTAAAGATTGTTTGTATTTATCGGAAAACTCAGAATGACTCAGTTTACCAGAAGTATCAGTTTTTTCAGATAAATCAGATTTCTGATTTTCTGGATCACTGGCTTTCTGTTTATCTGAGTTCTCAGAGTGTTCTGAAATTTTTTTCATAGGCAGAGGCATTCTTTTGCTCTAGTAGTATATGTTAAAAAGATCTTGTTTGTAAATTCTGATTTTGCTAAGATTCCACAAGATGGATATTATTTGGTTTGGTCAAGCCATGTTTAAACTTAAAGGAAAACAGACTCAGGCTATTATTGACCCTTTTTATTCTGAATTTACAGGCCTTAAACTTCCAAAGCCATCAGAACTTATTGCAGATTTAGCCTTAAAAACCCATGACCATGAAGATCACTCTAACTTAAAAGCTATTGAGGGTAATTCTGTTAAAATTGAAGGGCCTGGAGAATATGAAGTAAAAGGAGTCGCAGTCACAGGGGTATCTGTTTTCCATGACAGCAAAAATGGTGAGGAAAGAGGCAGGAATACAGTTTATAACATAGAAATAGATGGAGTCTCAGTGCTTCATTTGGGTGATTTAGGCCACACTTTAACCCAGGAGCAATTAGAAGAAATTGGCCCGGTGGATATAGTCTTAATCCCTGTAGGTGGAACTTACACCATTGATGCACCTGTAGCAGCTCAGGTTGTCTCACAGCTTGAACCAAAAATTGTTATTCCAATGCACTTTAAAATTGATGGGTTAAAATTTCCTCTGGACGGGGTGGACTTATTCCTAAAAGAAATGGGGGTTGGCAGCATTGAACCTCAAAATAAATTCTCAATTACAAAAGACAAACTGCCTGATGAAACACAGGTAATTGTTTTAAACAAAGTTTAAAAAATTTAAAATTTTAAATTGAAAATTCCTAAATCATGGCAACCCAATCAACTATCAGATCAATCAAAAAACCACAACCTATTAGCATGGGGACTACCATTAAGCTTCCTCCTCAAAATATAGAAGCAGAACAATCCCTTCTGGGTGCCCTTTTAATAGACAAAGATGCAGTGGTAGAGGTTGCAGAAATTTTAAAACCTCATCATTTTTATAAAACTGAGCAGCACGGCAACATCTTTAATGCTGTAGTTGAACTGTTTGAAAAAAGAGAACCAATTGATTTAGTCACTGTCACAGAGAAATTAAAACAAAATGGGGTTTTAGACAGAGTAGGGGGAAGTGCCTATTTAGCAGAGCTTGTTAATATGGTCCCAACCTCAGCTCATGTCCTTTCCTATGCCAGAATTATTGCAGAACATGCTTTAAGAAGAACCCTAATTTCCTCATCAACTAAATTTGTAGAGATGGCATATGATGAAAGATCAGCCATTAATGAAATTATTGAAGAGTGTGAACAGTCTATATTTGCTCTCTCCCAGGCCCACACAAAAAGGGATTTTATCCAGCTTAAAGATGCCCTGGCCCAGTCTTTTGACAGGTTAGATGAGATTCAAAAATCTGCAGGAAAACTAAGGGGCATTCCAACAGGCTTTAAAGATTTAGATAATAAATTAGCAGGGCTCCAGGACTCTAACTTAATAATTTTTGCAGCCCGCCCTGGTATGGGAAAAACTTCATTTGCCCTAAATATAGCCCAGCATGTTGCAGTTAATGCAGGAGTTCCAGTTGGGATTTTTTCTTTGGAGATGTCTCAGGAAGAGCTTGTGGACAGGCTTTTAGTAGCCCAGGCAGATATAGATGCCTGGAAATTAAAAACAGGCAGATTAGATGATAAAGATTTTGACAGGCTCTCCCATGCCATGGGACAGTTAGCAGAAGCACCATTATTTATAGATGACACCCCAGGTGCATCCCTCTCAGAGATTAGGACCAAAGCCAGAAGGCTTCAGGCAGAGCATGGATTAAAATTAATTGTAGTGGATTATCTCCAGCTAATCAGAGGCAGGAATTTGGAAAACAGGGTCCAGGAAGTTTCAGAAATATCCCAGGGCTTAAAAAATCTGGCCAGGGAATTAAAGGTCCCTGTTTTTGCCCTCTCCCAACTTAATAGGTCTGTAGAAAATAGGGGAGGCACAAAAAAGCCCCAGCTTGCAGATCTAAGGGAATCTGGTGCAATTGAACAGGATGCAGATGTGGTTATGTTTATCTATAGGGAAGACCCTGATCAAATGGAGCAGGTGACTCTGGCCATTGAAAAACACCGAAATGGTCCCACAGGTGAGATCCCACTAATCTTTCGGGCTGACAGGGTCAAGTTTTATGGCATGGAAAAAACCAGAAAACCAGCAACTCCCAAAGAAGAGTCTGCAGCAAAAACCCCTGCCGCCGCAGCAGCATAAATTCATCTTTTAATTTTTACCTTCATAAAATATACTTGAGTCTATGGATATTCTTTCAATTTTTCTTGTAGTTGGAGGACTTGTTTTATTTGAAACAGTCTCTTCAATTGATAATGCAGTTATCAATGCAGAAGTCCTCTCTACCATGTCCCAGCGGGCCAGAAGATGGTTTTTAATATGGGGGATGCTTATTGCAGTATTTGTAGTCAGAGGAGTTCTGCCTTTTTTGATAGTTTTTCTAACAGTTCCAGAGCTTGGCCCCATTGGTGCAATTACTGCTACATTTTCTTCAGACCCAAAGGTAGTGGAAGCCATTAATAAATCTGCCCCAATGCTTTTAGTTGGAGGTGGGACATTTCTGTTATTTTTATTCTTTCACTGGCTTTTTTTGGAAGAAAAAAATTTAGGTTTAAAAGGAGAAAAGTTTTTCTTTAAACAAGGAGTTTGGTTCTATGCAGTAGTTTCAGTTCTTTTATCAATTATTGTCTGGTTTGCACTAAAAGATAATCCGCTGATAGCTTTTGGGGCAGTTATTGGTTCCACAGCTTTTTTTATAACCCATGGTTTTAAAGAAAATGCAAAAGAGGCAGAAGAAAAATTGTTGTCAGGAAATTCTGCCCAATCTGATTTATCTAAAATATTTTACCTTGAAGTAATAGATGCAACCTTTTCTATAGATGGAGTTTTGGGAGCATTTGCTTTTACTTTTTCAATCCCATTAATTTTACTAGGAAATGGTTTGGGGGCAGTAGTTGTCAGGCAATTGACTATTGGAAATATAGAAAGGATTAAAAGATATGTTTTTTTAAAAAATGGTGCAATGTATTCAATCCTGGCTTTGGGAACAATTATGGTCTTGGAGGGTTTCCACTGGCACATCCCGGAGTGGCTCTCGCCAATTGTGACTGTTATTATTATTGCTTACTTCTTTTTAAAATCCCAAAAAACAGATTTAAATAATGTTGTTACAATTGGAGAGTAGAATAAACCTCTTTTATCTTTTTTTTAAATTTATCCAAGCTCCCATTATTCTCTAATTTGATATCTGCCCTTGCCCCAATTTTAGGAATTAAAAGCTCATTTTTAGCTTTTTCTTCTTTTAAAAATTGTTTAAAACTCATTGACCCTTCACCCACCTTTGAATTCCTTTTTTTTAATCTGTCAAATCTTTTTTTAACATCAGCAGTTATATAAATAAGTAAATTATTTGGAAATTGCCTAACTAAAGTTACATCAGATTTCCACCTGACTCCGTCTAAAATCACTAAATCTGCATTAAGCTTTTTTGCCCTTTCAAAAGTTGCATAAGAGAGTGCATCTTTATTAAAAAATTTGACAAATAAAACTGCCAGATCCTGAAGGTTTTTTCTGGTTTGGGGAATATTCCAAAGTTCCAAAGTTTCCTTTAAAATATCTGAAAAATGAATCCTAACTATCATTTCATCTTTAGCAATTTCCATTAAAAAGTTCCCAAATGTCTCCTTACCTGAACCCTTTTCACCCACCAGCCCAATCACGAGTTTATTTTTCACTGTCCAGTTTTTGTAACAAAAGGATAGGGGTAAGTCAATTGACCGGTTTTCTTAAGCCAGTACAATATCTCATGAGCCCTGTGGCGCAGTTCTCTTTCTTTCGTACCATTATTTATGACAATTGAGTCAGCATATTTCTCCAAAGTAGCTGTAAACCTTTCGTTGCCTTCCATGTCCTGTATCTGAAACATTTTCCTGGAAATATTTCTTTCATCAGCTCGCTGTACTCCAGCCCTCGCCCTCTGAAATCTGACATCAAACTGTGCACTCATATAGACAAAAAAATTATTATCAAATTCTCTTAACATCCTGACTGTTTTTAGAAATCTAAGTCCATCTACTACAACAATATCAGCCCCAGATACCCTTGCTCTGTTGAAAGTAAATCTTTCTAGAGCATCATCGTCATAAGTCCTTTGTAACTCTCCATAGAGCAAGAGATTATTATCCTGAGTAGAGGGAATGCCCCTTTTTGCATGGATTTTATCCAGGATTTCTGAGAATCTAATTACCTGGACAGAATAGGGGAAGGCAACATCTGTTAAAAGCTTGGCAAAAGTACTCTTACCGCTCCCTCTTTCACCGGATATACCTATAATAAGTTTTCCCTCTGGTGAATTCATACCCCATAGTTTAACAGAATAGACAAATAAAGGCAATAATTTTCTTATTTTCGTGAAGAAAGCATTAGATAGAAGTAGGGGAGTCAATTAAGAAATTTTTTCAGAAGAAGGAAAGACAGTAATCCCAATTTGGGAAAACACCATGGATAAAGTTCTTTTAAGGTTGTCAGTTAGTGGCAGACTTGCTATATGTACCCCGTTTGAGATTCCTAAAAATTCAACCCCAAAAACTCCTAAATCCACAATTGTTTTAGGGTTCACTTCCTTGCTGTAGTCAACATAGTAGCGTTTTCTAGGTAAACTTAAATAAGCACAATCAATATCATCATGAATATCTAACATAACTCCACGCTTTATACCTATTCCAGATTCAATTCCCTGAATTCTCTCCATAAAACTTTATACACCTTTTAATTTATTTAGTAAAGCTGATTCTAGTGCCGAAGGTGGGAGTCGAACCCACACAGCCTTGCGGCTAGTAGTTTTTGAGACTACCGCGTATACCATTCCGCCACTTCGGCAAATAAGCCTGTAAATTATATCAATTAATGAACTTGACCTCAAATAACTGTCTTGACCTGTATTGAACAATATAGATAAGTATATTAGATTATAAATTAAAAATATAACAAATATTTGTAGGTACGCAAAATTGTTATAATTTACAATCTTGTAAATTAATTGATGGAAAACAAAAAAGAGGTGGCTAAAAATATTCTAATGGCTTTAGGAATACTGGGTATTATACCTATGGTTATGTTAGCTCCTGGTCTTGCTAAAATATTGCCACTACTTCAAAAGATTGACACAGCAAGGATTAATCAAGAACTAAAAAGGCTCCATAAGCGGGGTTTGGTAGAAATAATAAAACACAAAAATGGGATAACTTCAATTAAGCTCACAAAAAAAGGCAAAGAGAAGCTCAAAAGATATGAAATTGACAACTTAAAGACAGAAAAACCTACTAAATGGGACAAAAAATGGAGGATTATTATTTTTGATATTTCAATAAAAAAGAATTTTGCTAGAGATTTATTAAGAAGAAGAATGAAAAAACTTGGATTTTATAAACTGCAAAGTAGCGTGTTCGTCCATCCATACCCATGTTATGAAATAGTAATCTTTATAAGGGAGTACTTTGATGTTAATGATGAAGTAAAGTATATTGAAGCAGAAAAAATTGAAAACGATGATAAACTGATAGAATATTTCTTCACCTAACAAAAATCCGTACGTACGCATATAAGTTATATTAAATCCTTGCATATAATCGGTTTGAACAATAAAATACATCCGATGATTAAAAAATCTGCTAGGCTACCAGCTCATATTAAACCAGAAAGATATGAAATTTTTCTAAAACCTGATTTAGAAGGTTTTACATTCACTGGTGAAGAAACAATGTGGCTGAGCTTGGATAAGCCATCAAAAGCAATTACCTTGCATGCTGCAGAACTTGAAGTTTTTTCTGAAGATGCAAATGTTTCATATGACCAGGCTGCAGAAACTGTTACCCTGACCTTTAAAAAACCTATATCTGGAAAACAGAAAATAAAGCTTAAGTTTACAGGTATATTAAATGATCAGATGAGAGGTTTTTACAGGTCAAAATATATCCATAATGGAGAAGAAAAATATTTAGCTACTACCCAGTTTGAATCAACAGATGCCAGAAGGGCTTTTCCATGTATAGATGAACCATCTGCAAAAGCTGTCTTTGATGTAACTTTAATGGTCCCAAAAGAAAAAACAGTTATCTCAAATACCATAGAATCTGAAGTTTTAGAGCATGATGGGGGATATAAGTCAGTCAAATTTGAATCTACCCCCAGGATGTCTACCTATCTTTTGGCTTTTATAGTTGGAGACTTTGAATACATTGAGAAAAAAACAAAAGGTGGGGTAATGGTCAGGGTTTTTGTAACTCCAGGTAAAAGTTTGCAAGCTAAATTTGCACTTGATGTGGCAGTAAAAACTCTGGATTTTTATGAAGATTATTTTGATATAAAATACCCACTTCCTGTTTCAGACCTGATAGCCATCCCTGACTTTGCAGCAGGTGCAATGGAAAACTGGGGAGCTGTAACTTATAGGGAATCTGCTATTTTAGTTGATCCAGAAAAATCCTCTACTGCAAATAAACAATGGGTAGCACTGGTCATTGCCCATGAGCTTGCCCATCAATGGTTTGGAAACTTAGTCACAATGGAGTGGTGGACTCATCTTTGGTTAAATGAGGGTTTTGCTTCCTTTATAGAATATTTGGCAGTTGATAAAATTTTTCCTGAGTGGGATATCTGGACTCAATTTGTCTATTCAGACTTAGGGTCTGCCTTAAAACTTGATGCATTGGAAAATACCCACCCAATAGAAGTAGAAGTAGTACACCCCTCTGAAATTGCAGAAATTTTTGACAGGGTTTCTTACTCAAAAGGAGCCTCAGTTTTAAGGATGCTTTACAACTATTTGGGTGATAAAGACTTTAGGGATGGATTGAGGCACTATTTAAAAAAACATGCCTATTCAAATGCTTTAACAGAAGATCTCTGGCATTCTCTGGAAGAAGTTTCTGGTAAGCCTGTGACTAAAATAATGGGTAATTGGACAAGTAAACCAGGTTATCCACTAATCCAGGTTTTTGATTCAGGAAAAAATCTAAGATTAACTCAATCAAGATTTTATTCCAGCCCGCTCTCACGAAAATCCTCAGAAGATAAAACAGTCTGGACAACCCCAATATATTTTAAAAAATCAGGTTCAAAAAAAATTGGCCACATCTTAATCAATAAAAAAACTACAGAAATTGGTAAACCCAGTGGTTGGATTAAATTAAACTCAGGAGAAGTTAGTATCACCAGAATTGATTACCCTTCGCAGCTTCTATTAAAACTGAAAGATCCAATATCTAAAAAAGAACTTGAAGCACCAGACAGGTTAGGGGTAATCAGAGATGCCTTTGATCTATCCCAATCAGATCAGCTCCCCACCCATTTTGCTTTAGAACTAGCCCAGGGATATAAAAATGAAGATGATTTTACAGTTTGGGCGGAGATTACCTCGCAGCTTAATACCCTGGATAATTTAATAACTCATGAAAAGTTTTATGATAACTTCAGGCTTTATGGACAGGATCTGTATGATAGTATTGCCAAAAAAGTAGGCTGGTCAAAAAAATCTGGAGAACCTCATACAACATCACTTTTGAGAAGTTTAGTTTTATCAGCTTTAGGAGGTTTTGGCCACAGGGAAACTATCAAAAAAGCCTTTGACCTGTTTGAAGATTTAAAGATGGGGGAGAGTATGGATCCTGATTTAAGGGGGGTTGTTTTAAGATTAGTTGCAGAAAATGGTTCTAAAAAAGAACATGGAATTTTAAAAAAACTTTATGTAAAAGAGCCTTTGCAGGAAGAAAGAAACAGGTTAGCTAGAGCCCTGTCTATGTTTAAGCAGCCTGAACTTTTGAAAGATACTCTGGAATTTGCTCTCTCACAGCATGTCAGGTTCCAGGACTCTATTCATGTTATAGCTGGAGTTTGGTCAAATCCTTATGGCAGTGAATTAGCCTGGATTTTTTTCAAAAAGAATTTTAAAAAGTTAAGAAAAATCTATGCTGGAGGCCACTTCATGTCAAGGCTTTTGGGTGCTGCAGGATCAATGGTTAAAGTCTCTCAGGCTAATGATTTGGAAAAGTTCTTCAAGAAAAACCCAGTCCCAGAAGCAACCAGGACCATAGCTCAAGCTTCTGAGCAGATCCGCTCAAACGCAGCTTGGTTAAAAAGAGACCGCAAAGGTATAGAAAAGTTTTTATCCAATACATTTTTATGTTAAAATTTTACCCATGTTAAACGTCAACGACCTAAGAACGGGTATTGTTTTTAAAGAAGGCCCTATTTTGTGGCAGGTTTTAACCTATGAACACATTAAAATGGGCAGGGGATCCGGCAACATTAAAATTAAAGCCAAAAACCTGCGTACTGGTGCAATCACAGAAAAATCTTTTATTACAGGGGCCAGGGTAGATGAGGCAAATGTTTCAAAAGAAAAAACTCAGTATTTATACAATGATGGTGAAACATATAACTTCATGGATCCTGCATCCTTTGAACAATTTTCAATCCAAAAACCAGTTTTAGGTGACTCAGCAAAATATTTAAAAGAAGGTTTAGAAGTCAATTTAATAGTCTCAGATGGAGAAGCACTGGGAGTAGAGCTTCCTAACTCAATAGTCTATGAAATTAAAGAAACAGGGCCAGGGGAAAGGGGAAACTCAGTTTCAAATGTTTTCAAAGAAGCAGTATTAGAAAATGACCTGATAGTCAAAGTCCCCATGTTTATGGGAGAAGGGGATAGAGTTAAAGTTGATACAAGAACTGGTGAATATGTTGAAAGAGTTAAATAACCCAAACTAATTCTTGACTCAACCCCTAAAGAGTATAAAATAGTTTAGAGTAGATGAAAAAGATTAGAAAAGCTTTAATTCCTGCTGCAGGGTTTGGTACCAGATTTCTTCCCCAAACAAAGGCCATGCCCAAAGAGATGATGCCTCTTGTGGACAAGCCCATTATTCAAAGGGTAGTTGAAGAATTAGTAGATGCAGGCATAGAAACTGTAGTAATAGTCACAGGTTGGAATAAAAGGTCTATTGAGGATCACTTTGACAATAACTTTGAGCTGGAAGAAAAACTTTTAGAATCAGGCAAAACTGATGCTTTAAATATTGTCAGAGAAATCTCCAACATGGCAGAGTTTGTCTATATCAGGCAAAAAGGCATTCAGGGAAATGCCACCCCAATTTTAAATGTCCGCCACATAATGAACGATGAACCATTCTTAGTATTCTGGGGAGATGATTTTATAGATGCCACACCCTCCAGGGCAAAACAGCTGGTTGAAGCTTACGAAAGGTATGGCTCAATAATTTTAGGTGGAATGCCAGCCCAAAGTGAGGATTACTATAAAAAATATGGTTTTGCAGGAGGAGTAAATGTAGGTAATGGAGTTATTAAAGTTGACAGGATTATAGAAAAACCTGGCAGCAAAGAAGCTTCCCCTTCAGATTTAGCTATTATTTCAGGTTATGTCTACACCTCAGACATCTATGATGCTCTGGAAAAAGCAAAAGAGAATCTTAAGGAAGGTGATGAGCTGGTTTATACTTTAGGTGTTCAAAATTTAATTGACCAGGGCAAAGCTGTTTATGCAGTTGAGCTGCAGAATGCTGTTTATAGAGACACTGGGAATAAATTGGAATATTTAAAAACTGTTGTTGAATATGGGCTTGACCATGAAGAATTTGGTAAAGAATTTGCAAACTTCTTAAAAAAATTAGACCTCTAAAAAGCCCTTAAAATTAAAACAACTGAGGCTACTGTAGCCACCTGGGTTAAGATTCCCCATGGAAGTTTTGTGTTGGCCTGAATTTTGTGCTGCCAGGAGTATGCAGTTGAAAAAGGGGGGAAATCCCAGCCCCATAAAAGATACGGCATCATTAAAATGTCCCACACTTCAGAAAAGAAGATACAGCTTAAAAAATAAATAGGATTTAGATTCTGGCCAAATATGAAGTAAGCAACGGCTATTCCTACCGCTAAATCTAAGACAGATTCTGCAAATAGAGTGATCTTATTTTTTTTTCTCCAGCCAATGCCTAAATCCCAATGGGGTATCATGTCTAAAATGGGGTGGGAAAGGAATGCTAAAGGGAGTCCTAATGCAGGATTGGGGATTGCTGAAGCAATTGCCCCCCCAACCAATGCGTGTGCAGTAGCGGTCATACAACTTTAAAGTATACACAATTAGTCAACTAATGCCAAATTTGGTATATTAAGGTTGTGAAACCAGTTCTAATAAGCTTTGGCTCATATACAGTTACAACTTTGGGTGTATTTTTAGTGCTAGCCTTTATTTTAGCCTTAATTATTATATGGAGAATTATTAGGGGACTTGAGGTAGATAAAGAAAAGACAATTGACCTATATTTGTTAACCTCAGTAGTTTCCCTTTTAGGAGCCAGGGCTTATTTTGTCTTTTCAAATTCAATTCTTTCAGAAAACCCTCTAAACTTCTTTTTAGTCAATAAATACCCTGGATTTTCTTTTTGGGGAGGGTTTATTTTAGGGTTTATCTTTTTAAAGCTATTTTCAAAAAAACTGAAAATTAACTTTTGGCAGGCTGCAGATTTAGCTATTGTTGCGCTTTTTTTAGGCATATCCACAACTAGCCTGGGTTGTCTGTTCAATAGCTGCCAATATGGTCTTGTCAGCAATCTCCCAATAGCAGTTTCACAGGTAGGGTTGGTTGGCAAAAGATTCCCCCTTCAAATCATAGAAAGTCTTTTGTTTTTCCTGGGCTTTTTAGTTTTATGGAGCAGTATAAAAAGATTTCATTTTAGTGGGTCTATTGCACTGACTGGGCTTTTTATGCTGGGCGGTTTTAAATTTTTTCTGGAATTTTTTAGGGGAGACAGCCTAAGGGTTAGTAATTTTTTATCATCAGGTCATATCTGGTCAACTCTTTTCATTTTTCTTGCAGCAATTAACTATTATAAGCTTACCAGGAAATCATTTAAAGAAGATGTTTTAAACTTTTTAAAGGTTTTTTATATCCCAGCTAAAAGACGGTTAGCAGTATCGCGTTTGGCAAAAAGTTGGTATAATCTTAAGATTGATTTGAGAATTTCTTTAAACAAGTTTTTCAAAAACCTGATTAAAGTTTTAAATATTAAGTCAAATCCAACAAAGTTCTAATGAATACAATTGATAAATTTAAAAAGCTTTTATTAAGACAGCAAAAAGAAGTAGAAAAAGAAATTGAGGATCTGGAAAAAGATGACCCCATTAACTCTCTTTCCATGGCAGAAAGTTCAGAGCCCGGTACTGATTCTTGGGTGGCAGATACACATAGCAGGGTCCTGGCTGTCAAATCAAATCTGCAGATGCTTCTTGTAAGGATCAGAAAATCCCTCCAGAATTTAAATTCAGGAAAATTTGGCAAATGTGAAAATTGCGGAAAACTCATTGAGGATGAAAGATTAAAAGCCATACCCACTGCAACTTTGTGTATTGTTTGCTCAAAAAAAGTCAAAAAATAAACTATACTGTGATAGTTTAAGTTAGAATACAATAAATATGGCTAAAGTTTTAATCATTGATGACGATCCAAATATACTAAAGCTCTATTCTGACCCTTTAACTAAAGCTGGATATGAAGTGGAGATGGCTTTAAATGGTCAGGAAGGCCTGACAAGACTTTTTCAGGGAGGCTATGATTTTATCTTGTTGGATATTATGCTGCCGGATATTGACGGAATTAACATCTTAAAAAGGGCCAAAGACAAAATACAGGAAAATTTCTGCGGCCCGATAATTGTCCTTTCACAACTGGAAGAACCCCAAATTATAGAGTCTGCTATGCAAAATGGTGCGAGAGGTTACTTAGTAAAAGCCTCCTTTACTCCAGACCAAATTTTATCAAAAGTCTCAGAAATCCTCCAAAAAACACCACCTGCTGTTTAATAGTCTATCTGATCTTAACCCTCTACCTTTGAATTTCTACAGAAATTCAGCTATGGCAACCTCACTGCCAGGGCAGCTTGTTCTTTGGGTTTGACCAAAAATTTGCTAAATATACCCCAACCAAAAGTGCCCCTACTAAAAATGCAATTAAGTTCATTCCTGTAAGGTTTGCATTCCAGGGAAGTGTTAGTCCTCCCATTCGACTTGCAACTCCCAATAAATAGAGTGCTATAAGTCCATTCGTAAATCCCCATAAAACATTAACAACAGGGGATGAAACCTTAGCAAAAGGTGTCATATGTTTTTGACCAGTTATCCCTTTAACAATGTGAGGAATTCCATTCCAGGTAAAAAAGCCTGCTAAAAAATACCACAATAGTGTCACTTAATATCACCTCCCAAATATAATAATGGGGTTAAGATGAACTTATTGTCAACATTCAAATTTTCAGATAGGATAAATGTATGGTATCTGTAAAGACAGATCTAATAAGGCCTGACCACCAGCCATGGTTTAAAGGATATACAGGTGGAACTTCTAATTGGCTTTTAGATAATCCTCCCAAATGCTTTGACTGGCTATTTGAGGAAAGATTAAAAGGTCATATCCCCTCAAATGAAACAGCTTTGGATATGGGCAGCGGTAATGGCAGAAAGACTCTTTTGCTCTCTGAAGCAGGAATTGCAAATGTTATTGGTATTGACATGGTTCCAGAGGCAGTGCAGATGGCCGAAGATTTAGCCAAACATCGCCCAGCTAAAGGAAAAGTGGAGTTTATTAATTCAAAAATTTTAGAATATCTAAAAAACATACCAGACATAAGCGTTCATATGATTACTGATACTTATGTCTTTACCCACCAAATACCAGATAAAGAAGGGGATAGGGTGGAAGATTATGTAGCGGAGTATTACAGGATACTTGTTCCGGGTGGACTATTAGCCCTGGAGCTTTTTTCTGCAGAAGATAAACACTTTTATGGAAAAAAATTAGATCAAGTGGAGCCCACACATACGCCTGAGGGAAAGTTTGCATTCAAAAGATATCAGTATGAATATAATCCTGAAATTGAAGAGGCAAAAGGAGCAGAAAGCTATCACAACATGCATAATATGCACTATACCCAGGATGGAATTAGATGGATTTTAAAAGATAAATTTGAAATCCTTAGAATAGAGATACTTCCACACTCAAGGCACGATCACAGAAGGGTTCTAGATGTTTTAGCTAGAGTCACTAAATGAGCAAAGCAGCATTAATTAATCTCTCTGACCCTAATCATCACAAAACTTTAGCAGAAATTTTAACAAATGGGGGAGTTGTTGGCTCAATTTGGGGCCATCATTTATATTTTCTAGCCTGCAATGCCTGTGACCCTAAAGCTGTTGCCAAAATGAATTCACTTAAAAATAGGCCTGCTACCCAAACTTTTGTTTCTCCTGGGGCAGTAGAGGATGCGCAAGAATTAGCAGATTTAGAAAAATGCCCAGCACTTCTAAATTCCTCTCAAAAAATGGGAATGACTCCAATAAAATATCTGGAATTTTTGTTTAAAAAATTCCCCCTTGGGGTAGAGTTAATTGCCAAAGATAATGTTCCAAATTCCCTAACATTTGCAACAGATGTTGGCAAAACCATCTGGATTGCTGCCCATATGGGAGATAAAAATTATACAAAACTTTTGAAAGAGATAAGAAATTTAAGAAAAATTGGAAAAAAAGTAATTTTTGCTGGCACCTCCTTAAATTTAAAAGGGGCTAACACCTTAACAGTCAACCAATTAGACCAGGTTTTAAATGATTTTGGTCATAGCCTGGATGCAATATCTGTTCACCCTAAAGAAAAAAAACTAAAAAGACTTAGCTTTAATACCTCATGTTCAGTAATCAGTTTTATAAGCTCAAATCCCAAACTTTTAAGACTTGGCTGCACCAATATAAAAACATTAAGTAAATATATCCCTGATCTGGAAATTCCCTCAGATATTTTAAACACCCGCAAGTGATTGTTTAATAGCTCTGCTTTCTTTGGTATGATTTTTAATAATGCTTTACTTTCTGATTAATCCCACAACCCTCCTTTACATTACTGCAATTTCTGCCACCTTTTTTATTGGGTTGGTTCTTTTTACTGTGCGTTATGGAATTAAATACAAAAGACTTTTAGATGAAAAAAACAGTTATCTGATAGCATTTCAAAAACTTTATACTATTATGGCATCAACTGTAACTCTGGAAGAAACAGCCCAAAAACTCACTAATGCCATTGCATTTGAACTAGGGTTCCAGGCTGGGGTCTTAACAATTATTGATAAGCAGTCAAATTCTTTAAAACGAATTGCAGTCTCCCAAACCCCGGAAGGAATTATTGGCTTAAAAATGTTCCCTGTTCCTTATAAATCTATTGGAATACCGCTTACCTACACTGGTAATTTATTAATCAGAGCGATAAACGAGAAAAAACCCTTTATTACTCACAACATGATTGATTTATTTGTACCAGTTCTTCCGGAAGTTATTATTAGCAACATACAAAAAGTTATGAAAATTAAAACTTCCTTTGTATATCCAATTTTTTATCATAATGAAGTTATAGGTGCAATGATTTTTAGTATTTCAGGGGAAGAACATGAAATACCTGACCTGCAGAGGGAAGCCATAATGAGGATAATGGAAGTTGTAGGAACTGTAATTGAGCGGGTTAAAGTCTATGAAAAATTAGCACTTACATCACAAAGTTTAGCCATAGCCAATGAAAAGCTTAAAGAACTTGATAAAATAAAAGATGATTTTGTTTCAATTGCCTCACATGAGCTGCGTACCCCCATGACTGCTATCCGCTCATATGCCTGGATGGCACTAAACCGCTCAGACATTCCTCTTTCCGCCAAACTAAAAAAGTACCTGGAACGAACTCTTATATCAACTGAAAGGCTGATTCATCTGGTCAATGATATGTTAAATGTTTCAAGGATTGAATCAGGCAGGATCCAAATCAGTCCAGAAGTATTTGATCTGCAGTCACTAATTCAGGATGTGGTATCTGAAGTGGAATTAAAAGCTGGTGAAAAAAGTATAAGTCTTAAAGTAAACTATACAAACCTTCCTAAAGTTTTTGCTGATCTTGAAAAAATTCACCAGGTATTACTAAATCTAATTGGAAATGCATTGAAATTTACACCCAAAAATGGCAATATTGTGTTGTCTCTTATGTCTGATGGTATGTTTATTCAAACCACAGTTGCAGATAACGGGGTAGGGATCTCAAAAGACGACATCTCTAAGTTATTTCAAAAATTTGGAAGGCTGGACTATTCATATACAGCCGCGGCTGCTACGGGAGGAACAGGTCTGGGGTTATATATTTGCAAAAAATTAATTGAATCAATGGGAGGAAAGATTTGGAGTACCTCAGAAGGTATGGGGAAAGGTTCACAGTTTCACTTCACACTCCCAATTGCTTCAAAGCAAGTTATAAACCAGGCTTCTGTTAACCAAACCTTAAGGGAAGATGGAATGATGCCTTTGGAACCTACTGCTATATAATAGTTGAATAAAAAGTTAAAATCATGATAATAAGAAACAATGGATAAACAAGAGAGAAAAATTTTAAAGTTTTTGCGAAGCAAAAAGGCAAGCAGGCTTTTTTAATGGATACAGTAAAAAAGATTCTTATAGTTGAAGATGACCAGTTCTTAAGGGAGTTCTACCAGGAGCTTTTAACAACAGAGGGGTTTTTAACTGAAACAGCCCAGGAAGGAGAAGAGGCTGCTTCAAAGATTAAAAAGGGAGGATACGACCTGATACTTTTAGATATAATGCTTCCTAAAAAAGACGGTCTGCAAATTCTTGAAGAGCTGAAAAATAACCCCCCATCCACTCCTAATGGACCTATTGTTGTCTTAACTAATATTGGTCAGGACGCAACAATTCAAAAATGCTTTGACTTGGGAGCTACAGGATATATGGTAAAATCAGCGCTTAATCCTGACCAGGTATTGGTAGAGATTAACAATTACCTAAAAACTGCAAAAAATCCTGCTTGATGGTAAATTTATCAATAATTTTCGAAGATGACTTCCTGGTGGTTATAGATAAACCGCCTAATGTTTCAGTAACAGATGAGGGAGTTAAAGCTGGTGAAGAAACCATAGCCTCAATTCTTGCTAAAGAGTTAGGTATAAAAGCTGAAAGGGGAGGGATAGTCCACAGGCTAGACAAAGCTACCTCCGGGCTTTTACTGGCAGCCAAAACCAATGAGGTAGCCCAAAAATTAAAAGACCAGTTCAAAGGCAGGACTATTAAAAAAACCTATCTGGCTTTGGTCCATGGCATAGTTCAAGATGGTGGGGTTATCGAAGGATCTATCCGGAGAAACCCTGAAAACAGGTTTAAATTTACAGTAGATGATAGTGGAAGAGATGCTGTAACTGAGTATAAACCCTTACAACAATTTCAAATTTCGTTTTTCGAAAGAAAATTTGCTAAAGCAAACAATTTAAAATTTAAAATTATATTACAGGAATTAAATAAAAGAGAAATCAACAAGCTAGAGCTTCAAAATTATAACCAATTCACTCTCCTTGAATGTTACCCAAAAACTGGACGTACTCACCAGATTAGGGTACATTTAAAGTACATTGGTTTTCCAATAGTAGGGGACGAAAAATACGCTGGAAGAAAGACTGCCAGGTTAGATCACCATTGGTGTCCCAGGCAATTTCTCCACGCAGCAAAATTAGAATTTGATCACCCTGTAACAGGGGAGCGGATGGTTTTTGAAAGTCAATTGCCAAGTGACTTAAAAAAGGTTTTGGATGTTTTAGGACAATTAAGATAATTAATTTACAATTTTTAATTTTCAATGAAAATTTCAAATTTAAAATTTCAAATTTAGAATGGATAATATATTCTTACAGCTAGCCATAGTCTTATCCCTATCCTCCCTCTTTGGCTACCTGGTATACAGGTCAAAACTTCCTTTAGTGGTAGCGTACCTTTTAGCTGGTGTATCACTTTCTTTAATAACCTTTTTTGATATAAAAAACCTGGAAGTTTTCCACTTTCTTCCTGAAATAGGCATAGCCTTTGTACTTTTCCTTATTGGAATGGAGCTTGACCTGAGAGAAATTAAGGCACTTGGTAAGCCCATAATTTTTGCTTCACTGGGTCAGATAATTATTTCAGCTTTAGCAGGATATGCAATAGCAGGAGCTTTAGGTTTTAATTCAATAGAAAGCTTTTATTTAGGCATTGGCCTTTCTTTTTCGTCAACTTTAGTTGTTATTAAAATGCTTCTTGAAAGAAGGGATCTGGCTTCTTTGTACGGCAAACTTTCTATTGGAATCCTTCTTTTAGAAGACCTTGTTGCAGTTGCTTTACTTATGGTTATCTCTGTTTCCTCCTCTGCATTTTCTTTTGGTTTTCAGCAAAGCCTTCCTCTTTTAACACTTTTTCTAAAAGCCATAGGCCTATTCCTGGCAACTTTTGTCCTCTCAAAATTTGTTTTAGAAAAGCTTTTTGATGCTGTTGCTAAAAATGGGGAACTGCTTTTTCTATCAGCTATAGCCTGGTGTTTTGTCTTTACCACGTTGGCTATTCTTACAGGTTTCTCAGTAGAGATAGGTGCATTTCTTGCAGGTGTAGCACTGGCATCTTCTCCTTACCATCTCTCAATTCAGGGTAAAATCCGCTCCCTTAGGGATTTTTTTGTTACCCTCTTTTTTGTCTATTTAGGGACTCAGGCTAAAGTTGCAGACATAATTCAATATTGGCCGGCAGTAGTTGTATTTACCTTCTATGCGCTTGCCCTTAAACCTCTAATCTATCTTTTGATACTGGGAGTCTTCGGGTTTAGAAAGCACACCCTTTTTCAAACAGCCCTTAACCTGTCACAAATTTCAGAGTTCTCGCTTATTCTTCTGCTGGTTGGATCAAAAACAGGCCTGGTTTCAACATCAGCTTTGTCCATCATGTCAGCAGTTGCAGTCCTTTCGATCATTTTTTCATCTATCATGATTTCTTACGCCAAAAAACTTTATCAAATCCTTGCACCATTTATCGTTTTCTTTGAGAGAAAAAATAGTTCCCATATCTTAGAGTCAAAGCTGGATGAGGAGATGGAGGACCATGTAATTTTGGTTGGTGCACACAGGGTAGGGGGGCCTGTTGTTGAGTATCTTCAGAAAACTAAAATCCCATTTGTTGTTATGGACTTTAATCCCCATGTAGTGGAACAGCTTGCCAAAAAAGGCCTGAAGGTTGTTTATGGAGATCTTGGGGATACAGAAATTTTGGACTCACTCAGCTTAGAAAAAGCTAAGCTGATAATTTCCACCTCAAGGGATATGGATGATAATGAAATTTTATTAGATGAGTGCAAAAGACGCAAAGTAAAAGCTAAGATTGTGGCCAGGGCTCTGGATGATTCCCATGCAAAAGCCTTAAAAGCTTTAGGAGCAGATTATGTAATTATGCCAGAGCAGGTTTCAGGTGACTTTTTAGTTACTCAATTAAAGTCCCATTGGCCAAACATTAGCTTCCCAGGCCTTGATTGACAACGTCTGCAGGCTCATTTACAATATATATTGAGCCTAATAAATGAAAAACCTCTATAAACTTTTTTTAGTTTTAGTTTTAATTTTTGTAGGCTTCTTGTTGCTTTTGGCTGGACTTAAACTTATTGAACTTGCATTAAATCTGATTTTGTATTTAGGTATAGCACTACTTACTTTGGCAGTTATTTATTATTTTATATATCCTAATGAGAAAGGAGGGGAATAAGACATGGGATTTGGAGACTATTACAAGGGGGATACTAAGAAAAAAAAGAAAGGACAGGGGGGCAAACAAATTTCTATAGCTCCGGTTTTTACCCCCCCAAAAGTTGCCCCTAAGGGCAAAGATAAATTCTAACGCTTTAAAGCAGGCGTTTTTCCATAGAGCAGATTAAGACGGAAGAGAGGGGTCTATACCCGGTGTGGAAGAAATATCAAAAACAAAATAAACAGTCCAGGCAAATTAAACTCGCCTTTTTAGCGCTTGGATTTCTACTTTTGCTGCTTTTAGTGGCAAAACTTTTTTCTGTATTCTCATCTCTCTTCCAGCCCTTTAATTCAGCTATTGATTCATCTAAAAAATACTCCTGGGATGGCAGTTCTTCAATTAATGTTCTAATTTATGGTCCCAGGATTTCATTAATAAATTTGCATCCCCAAAACAAAAACATGACTATTCTGCATATCTCTGATGATGTCTTTATGGAGCTTCCAAAAGGGTATGGCAGCTGGAAAGTAGGAAGTATTTATGATCTTGGTCAGGAGGAAAAACCTCAAATAGGATCTAATCTTTTAAAGCTTTCCATCTCAAAATTAGTCGGTCTGCCAATAGATGGACTTATAATTCAAAAAGATTTAAGTCAGCCTTCAGTTGAAGACTTGGTTGGAGGCTGGCGCAAAAATCCATTTAACCGGTTAACCTTTTTAAGATCAATTTCAACGGATCTAACACCGATAGAATTGTATAAATTTATTAAGTCAAGCTCGTCTGTCCGTCCTGACCAAATCACATCTTTGAATTTAGCGCAGTCAAATATAACCCGCTCCCAGCTTCTGCCTGATTCCTCCAGGGTGCTTGGGGTAGATACAATAAAGCTGGACACTTTTATCAGGGATAATATTTCTGACCCAACTTTATCTGAAGAAGATTTAACATTAGCAATCTTTAATGCAACACCTCATCCGGGTTTAGCCCAGCAAGCTCAAAGGATTATGACAAACCTGGGGATGAATGTAATTATTTTGGCAAATACAGAAAAAGTATTAGAAAAATCATTGGTATTGTCTAAAGAAGATAAGTTAAGAGAAACTGTTACCTTTAAAAAATCTGCACAGTTTTTTGCTCCCTCATGTATTAAAAAGACTTGCATAAGTAATGACTCAAAAATTGATTCATCCAGAGCCCAAATTACCATAGTCCTGGGTGAGGATTTTTACAATTTATGGTATAGCAAATAAATTTATGGTAATCTCTCCCTAACTTTTCTACAAAATGATTTACGTTATTTTATTCATTGCAGTCTTAGTTATCTCATTTTTTCTAGCCTACCGTTCTATGAGCTCATTCCAGCAATATCCTTCAAAGCTTCAAAGTTATTCACTGTATCTGATTAAAAATATTAAAGAATTAAATTTGGATACATTAGAAAAACTCCATAATCTTTCACTTAGTTCCCAGCACCAGTTTTCACTGGAAGTGCTTTTTAAAGGCAATCAGGCAGCCCTCGCCCTCTATGCGCCTGCAACCTTCGCTCAGGCTACCCAGCTGCAGCTTTTAGAAATTGAAGATTATTTAGAATCAAATAGTTTAAATCTTCCTGCAAACAAAACAACAGTTAATGAGATTTATGGGTGGGTAATTGCACCAAAGAATAATCCTAAAAAAATATTAAATGTTTCCCAGGATTTTTTAAGGATGATAGATTTAGAAGCAAGTCAAAAATTCTTTTGGCAAATGGTTTTGCTGGCAGTAAAAAATGGGCAAAGCAAACAGTATCAGGCAACAATCAGGGTCATGGTAGCGGAATCAGATCCAATAAAAAGGGTAGAGCTTGCCAAAGCCATGGACAGAGAAATTGAGCAGCATACAGGCCTGGTTAAAAATCCAAAAGCCTCATCAGCCTCTTTTGTTTTTGAAGCTTATTCTAAAAGAACTCTGGTACCAAAAGAAGTTTCTCCATTCATTCTGCAAATTGAAGAAGTATTTAACCTGCTTGGAAAATTAACCCACTAATCTATCTATATTTTTTGGTACACTAAATCTATGCAGTCTTGGTCTCAAAAAGGTTACATAAGTGTATTTGTCATAATTTTTCTCCTGGTTCTATCTTTTGCTCTTTATCCGCTTAAATACCCAAAATCAGAGCCCGTTTCAACGTCAAACTGTCCCATTATTGGTATAGCACCCAGTTACAATCCACCTTTTATCACTCAATTTCCAGAAAACAGAGGCAATAGACAGGTTATGGTTGACTATATATTAGTTCGGGAAAATGTGATTCTTGGAGGCCGTGAGCTAATCTTAAATGCCCCTCAGGGAGAACATGCATCTGAGTGGCCAAATCATCTGACAGAACCCATCACTAAGCCAGATGGTACCACTAAACTATACAGGCCCATGTTGGCAGATGATTGGGGAGAGCTAGGCGCAAAAGATGAATTTCAGGCAGTTGGATATAACAACTTTGACCAAGATGGCACCAAAGGAGGTGGCAACAGGATCTATAATTTTAATAAAGAAGGTTATGTCTATGCTATGCATCTAACAGATACAGGTACACCTATAACTGTAGATTTGGACCCAACTGGCCCCGGCGGAGAACCACCATTTGCCCAGATTGTTGATCTATATCAAATGAAATCCATCTATGATGATCCGAGCAGGGCTTATGATGACGATGGAAAAATTTTTGTCTGCCCAAAAAATAGTAGGTTTTTAAGTAAAGACCTTACTTATGCTGGCTCAAGCAATGACCAGGATATATCTATTCCAACTCAGGCTTCTAGCTCGGGTCAACAGCTCCAGCTGCAATGGTTTAAGTTTAATTTTTCCAGCAATTCACTTCTTGATGTCACTTGTAAACCTGCAATATATCTTTATCCCAAAGAAAAGAGCTTAGTCAATGTCAAAGTTAATACTAAAGGGTTGTTAAGTTATGTAGATCCGCCATATGATCAAAAGTTTGGTTGGAATATCACAGCCTACCCTGATGGAACGATCACAACTCTGAACTCTGAACTCTTAACTCAATCCTACCCCTATCTTTACTATGAAAGCAAAATCCCGGATCAACTTATTAAAAAACCAGATACAGGTTGGGTAGTGGAAAAAACTAAACTTATAAGCCTTCTTAATGAAAACTTACCAAAACTTGGTTTAAATTCTACCCAGACTAAAGACTTTATAGAATATTGGGAAAAAGCTTTACCTGATTCCCCATATTATTTTGTAGGAATTATAGATCAGGAGAATATAGATAATGTAGAACCCCTGGAGATAACTCCCAAACCAGATTATATAAACAGAGTTAGGGTCTATTTTGAGACTCTAGACCAACCTAAAAAAGTCCAAGCTCCTGTCTTAACTAATAACTATCAACTAACAACTAATAACTTTTCTGTAGTGGAATGGGGTGGAATGGTAAAAAGGGATAAAAATCACCCCTTTATTTGCAGTGAGTAGAGATTCTTATCTGCCTTGCCCAACAAAGCTTCAGCGGAGTTGGGTCAGAGTGAGCTGTCAGAAGCTTCTTCACCTGTGTCATCCTCAGGCATTTCTTTCATTAAAGAAATATTATCTGAAGAATAGGCTAAAACTCTTGATTCATCCAAAAATGAAGCCTGGTTTTTAAACTTTTTAGATCTGAAAACCTCTCTTATTAATATAGAAAGTCCATTGTTTTTAACAGATTTAATAATAACCTGGTATTTATTTCCTCCGGAAATTAATTTTTGCAGGTGGTGGGCACTATCATCAGGCAGGGCTCCCAGATACTGATTATAGGAATCTACTACTGATATACCCCTTTTTTTTGCTATCAAATTAACAATAGAACCGGGGGAGAGGGTTAAAAGTTTTTGCGGTTCAGCCACCTTTACTAAATTAACAATTTTTGTAACCCCTGGTTCTTCTAAAAATAGGGAAGGGGAGAGTGATGCTTTTAAAAGCCCGTTGCCACCTCCATTGTGGTTTAGTCCATTAGCATTTTTCTTAAATGAACTTATCTTTTTTATGTTTTTCTGGGCAATAGTGTTATAGGGGTCTATCTCCAAAACCTGGGAATATATTTTCTTGGCCAGGGTATATTTACCCAATTCAAAATAAGATTTTGCCAGTCTGTTTAAACACTCAGTATTTCCCGGCAATAGTTTAGAAAGCCTTAAATTTATCTCTAAAGCTTTATCCCAATCACAATTCAACGCAGCATCTAAAGCTTGTCTGTAGAGATCATCACAAGTGGAGTCAGTAGCCATTTGATAGACACAAAGTATATGGTAGTCACAATACCTTGTCAACATATCAACTTATCCCAAAACCACCCCAACCGTTCTAATCTTCTAAATTTATTGTATAATCTTTTTCTATGTCAGGGCATTCTAAGTGGTCAACTATAAAAAGAGCAAAAGGTGCAGCAGATATTAAAAGGGGACTTACTTTTACTAAAGTTGCCAACGCTATTACCATTGCTGCAAAACTGGGAGGGTCCGCTGATCCATCCTCAAATCCCAGGCTCAGGATGGTACTTGAACAAGCAAGGTCTGTAAATATGCCTAAAGACAATATCCAGAGGGCAATTGACAAGGGCCTCGGAAATCTTCCAGGTCAGGAAGTGGAAGAGGTTTTATATGAAGGTTTTGGTCCTGGAAAAATTGCTATTATTGCAGAGGGGGTAACAGATAATAGGTTAAGGACCAACCAGGAAGTAAAAAACCTATTTGAGCGCTCAGGCGGACATTTAGGCGGGCAGGGAAGTGTTTTATATATGTTTGATAAAGTTGGGGAGATAAAAACTACTTCTAAAGGTGGGAACTCTGAAGATGAAATGTTGGAACTCATGGACACAGGTGCGCAGGATTTAGAAGATTTTGAAAGTGATGGGGTTAAAAATTATCTTTTGTACACATCCCCAACTAAGTTGTTTGAAGTGAGTAATAAAGTTGCTCAACTAGGCTATTCTGTAGATACAGCTGAGCTTGTTTATAAGCCAAATCTAACAACCAAAATTACTGAGAAAGAGACAGCAGAAAGAGTAATAAATTTTATCGAAAGATTAGAAGAAAATGATGATGTCCAAAAAGTATATGCAAATTTTGAATTTGAAGACAACTTATTGTAAAGTTTATCTCTGATGAAAATTCTTGGTATTGATCCTGGAACAGCCTCCACAGGTTATGGAATTATTACTGTCCCTGATGACATCATGGGGAAGGAGTTTGATTACAATATTGAACTTATAGATTATGGCTTTGTCCAAACCCCAAAAGATACACTAATGGAAAAAAGGCTGGTTCAGCTATACTCAGAAATGAACTCAGTCATAGAAAAACACAAGCCTGATGCTATTGTCATAGAAATGCTTTTTTTTGGGGCAAATACCAGAACAGCAATTTCTGTGGGTCAGGCTAGGGGAGTGATCATGCTTTGTGCAGGCTTTCATAGTGTTTCTATAACAGAATATTCAGGGCTTACAGTGAAGTTAATGGTTGCAGGTGCAGGCAGGTCAGACAAAAAACAAGTCCATGAAGGAGTCAGAAACTTTTTAGCCAAAATGAAAGGGGAAAAAGCAGCAGAATTATCAAGGCCTATGGCAGGTACTAAAAGGAAAAAGAGCTGGGATGATAATGCAGTAGATGCAGTAGCAATTGCCATATGCCATGTCCTAAAGTTGGCGGCGAAGTAAAACGAAGCCGCCATCCTGAGGAGCCATTAAGGCGACGAAGGATCTAATATATGAAAACATACCTTGCATCAGTTAAAGATTATTCAGGATATCTGCAGCTTAGCAAACGTCAAAAAATTATCATTGCCTCAATTTTAGTAACACTAGGTTTGATTGTTTCAACCCAAACTGTAAGCTTTTTATATGCAAAGTTTAGACTAATTTTTGTACTGGGAATTATTGGTTACCTTTTATCTTTATGGGCACTTTGGGAGGGAATGTCAAAGTCAAAGGCTTTAATTTTATTAATATTACCAACGCTTTATACAGTTTCTGTCACCAGCTTTTATTTTCTTCTTCCTATAAGGTGGTTAACCAGGCTCCCAATAGCAGTTTTATTTGCAATCTCTTTTTATACACTTTTGCTGTCACAAAATGTATTCAATGTTGCAAGTTTGAGGACGATCCCTTTATATAGGGCTGCCTCAACCTCAAGCTTCCTTTTTACAATCATCACATCTTTTTTTCTATATAATGTTGTCTTTGCTCTTAACTTACCATTTTACTGGAATGGGGTAGTAGTGGCATTTTTAAGCTTTCTTTTGATAATTCAGGTCCTTTGGTCTGTAAAAATGGAAAAGATAACAGGACAAATAATAACCTATTCTTTAATACTTGGTTTGTTAATAGGTGAGGGGGCAGTGGCCTTGTCATTTTGGCCTGTTGCCCCAACTATCTGGTCCCTGGCTCTTTCTACGTATCTTTATATATTATTGGGTGTAGTGAATGATTACCTAAGGGATAGGCTTAATAAAAGACACCTCAGGGAATATATTTTTGTAGCTGCAACAGTTTTAACATTTAGTTTTTTAGTAACATCCTGGTCAGGCTAGGGAAGTGGAGAAGTCTGCCACAGGGTAAAAAAAGGATTCGAATAATTCCCGAAACTATAGGACATATCGTGAAAAGAAAGTGATATAGTGTGATATAGTTACAGCGTTAACAATAGCAAACTATAGGGTCTACTGACCCTGCGAGAACTTCACATACTCCAAAGATCGTTGTCTTGGAGTGCTTCGTTCTCTAAAGTCTAGAGGGAGTGGACTACACTTTCTAAGGACCTACTTGTGGATAACTTTAGCAGTTCTTACATAAGATTGTTAACCGTATTTTCATGCGTGAAAAATAAAGCGACATCATTTAGCAGAGGAGTATGGATATTAAATTATCATAAGCATGAGTGTAGAGGCATACTTTTGCTTCCTGCATCCCTGTCCCTACTAGTATTTACCTCTACTTTATTGACAACAAGACTGCCCATATCCACTATGTCGCACAATGTAGCTTATACGACATTCAGGATGCGTCTTTGCCGGAGGAGTGGTTAAACCCAATATAAAATATTAAAGATAAAAAATCAAAAATATTTAAGCGTGGTTATTTGTGCCCGTTTTTTGTCATTTTTACTTTTTAATTTTTACTTTTTAATTTTTCCCATTACTAAAATAACAATGTTGGGTTTGGACTGCTATATAGACCTAATCTTAAGATTACCAATTGCACCTCTCCCCTCTGCAAAAGCCGTTTTAGGGGACTTTTTGCGCCTTGTGCAAAAAGGCACCGGTATGAGTTAAATTTATTTGATCAACTAGAAAGTTGAATTCTTTCTTTTCCAAATAAACCACATCTTCTTGCCAAACTAATAGATCAGTAAATGTTTGTATTTTTCCATCTTTCATATTCTTTAATCATAAATCTTTAATCTTAAATCCACTATATGAATTATCAACCTTTTATGAACTATCCATCTTGTCGCACAATATTAAGTTTATTTCCGAGCTCCTCGTTGACTATTTACTAATAATATCTGAAGATATATTTAATGGACTCAGTTCGGGAACTTCTGCACAATAAAAAAACCCTCATTACCCTGCTCCTAGTTGGAATCCTGATTTTGGCAATACCTCTGGGGATAAGTCTTGTAAAATACCAGCAAAGGTTGTCCTCCCAGGCAGCAGTACCTGGTATAGAAGTGACCGAGGGAGATTGTGTTAAGTTAAAAAATGGAGTTAAAGTCTTAACCTGCGGCTTTGTTCCATTAAAGCTTAATTTCCCGGCCACCCCAACCCCAACTCCTTCCCCAACCCCTACCCCAACGAGTTCCCCTACTCCCACCAGTTCAATTACGCCATCTCCTACTGGTACAACAGCATCCGTAAACCTGACCATAAATAACCAGGATGGTCCTATACATGTTGATAGTGGTGCTACTTTGGTTCTGAAGTGGGTAACTAATCAAGTCAGAGCTTGCTCAGCCTCTGAAGCATGGTCTGGAAGTAAAAATGATGATGGTGCATCAGAGACAATATCAAATATTCTTAGCCCTAAAACATTTGTACTGACATGCGAACAAAGGGGTAATCCTGATAACAAAATTTCTGACTCCATAACTGTTGTAGTAGGTAATGGGAATTCGAACCTTAGACAAACTGATCCTGCTAAATTTGAAGCCGATTTAAAAACCATTAGAGATCTAGGAGGGGGTGTTTTGTACATTCCAGCTGGTAGTTATACTTTGCCTAAAGGCTTTACCATATACTCAAATACAACCCTTATGGGAGATGGTAAAGGACAGACCAAATTAAAGTTGCCTTCTGGAGTTGATTCAAAAGTAATCTCTTCCTCTGGTGAGGGGAATAACTCAAATATAGTGATTAGGGACTTATCAATTGAAGGTCCAGGTGTAAGTGGTCCCAAAGATGACTGTTGCTATGGAATTAGACTTAGAAATATTAAAAACTCTTATTTAATTAATGTTGAGGTGTCCGGTTTTAGTCAAGATGGAATTTATTTAGGTCAAGTTAGTAACAAAGGAGTAGATAGTACAAGAATTACAGGGTGTAGTGTTTTTGGAAATGGTCGTAACGGTATATCAATAGTTCATGGTCAAGGAAATGTTATAGATGGTTGCAGTATAAATGAAAATGGGTCGAGAGAAGCAGTCTCGGCTATAGACTTAGAACCCGATGGGGGGTTAAATGTTTCCAATAATGTCATAATGAATAATTCGATTGGAGGAAATGCAGGTAATGGTATTGGTCTAGGCGATAATCCAAATGATCCAGGAGGGATTGTGTCAAACAATGGGGTTTGTGGAAATACCTTTTCTGGTAACGGTTTTGCAGAGATTGCTCAGAGTAACGATCAAGGTACATATACTTCTGGTTGTTCAATTCCTTCTGGTCTGTCAAATCTCCCTGCAGCTCCCTCAAGGCCCTCTGCCAATTCTGGCAGTAGTTTATTTGCAAAACTTAAAAACCTTATTCCCACTGTATATGCCCATAATATCCCCCCTCAAATAAGTGGTGTTGACTGTTCCAAACCAAGTGTCTTTGTATCATGGGTAATTGACCCAAATGACAATCACGATATGGATATATTCCGCGATGGGGTCAAAGTAGGTGAAGCAAATGGATTTTTTGAGGACACTACTGTTACCAGAGGTAGATTTTATGCATATTCTATTGGTCATGGAGCAAGTGGAACTAATACCAGTGTATGGGCTGATGTAACCTGTGCCACTACCCCACCACCAACCCAACCTCCCACAACACCCCCAACTGCCTCACCTACCCAACCTCCCACCCCACCACCTACCTCTCCTCCAACCTCGCCTCCAACTACACCTCCTGGAGGTCCACAGTGCTCTGATGATATAAACAATGACTTTGATGGCCTGATTGACATAGAAGACCCACAGTGCCATACGGATGGTGATGCAGATAACCCGGAAACCTATGATCCAACTATTAAGTTTGAATCCAGACAGTACAGGCTGGCTGAATCAGAATCTGAACTTCAATTCACCCTTTGGAGTGACTACAGAGAAGATCCCCTTCTTACAGAATTTGGTCTAACAGATGATTCACCAGGGATCAAGCAAATTTGGGTTGAGTTTAAAGAAACTGATGGTAAAACTACAAAAGACAAAGTTACTATTGAACTTGTGGAACCGGATCCGGTTATTAAAAGCGCCAGGTGTGATTTTGATTCTATAAACAAACAAAACCTCAAGGTTACCATAAAAGGAGAAAGATTCGGAACAAAAGAAAGCTCTGTTTTTATGGGTTTAGATCTGTCTGAGGAAGATCTTGACCCAAAGAAAAAACCCTTCTCAGGTGCAGAAGTTTTGGAATGGAATGATAAAGAAATTACACTTCTTATAAGAAGCTTTAAGACATTTTTATTAGAAAGTGTAAGGCTTAAGATGTCTGTTTTTCGCTCAGACCAATCATTCTCAAACATTGCCTCCTGTGACATTGGTGCATCAATGATTTCACTGGGAGCCCGGGTTTTCTGCAGGGAGCCTGGAAAATTTGACACAGAAAATGTTAAAGTAACTGTCTTTGATAAAGACTCAAAGACTGGCAAAATAAACAAGGCTGAAGAAACTGTAAAGATTGACAAAGATGGAGTTATTACTGGATTAAAAACCATTCTGCAGACTGGCAAAAATTATGCATTATCGATCAAAGCTCCAAACTCGCTCAGAAGGAATGCCACCTTTGTGGCTGAAGAAGGAACAACTATTGTCACAAGACCAAATGATCAGGACTTTATCCTGCCCATTGGAGATATTGCCCCAACCCAAAGCCCTGATGGAAAAATTAACACAGTTGATAAAGCAGAATTAACAAGACAGTGGAGAATTTTTGGGGAAAATATAAAAGCTCAGACTGGTGACTTTAACAGGGACACCAAAGTTAACTCCTTTGACTGGGCCTGCATGAGGTATGACTTTAATGCAGAAGATGACCCCATACCTACAGATATAGAGCAAATTGCACCAATTTCCCAAAACAATTCTTCCGACGCATCAACTCCTGTTAAGCTGGCTAGTACAGGCGGAGGATCCTCCTCTATTCAACAAACTCCTGTACCTTTATCAGAAGCTTATTTTTCTTTTATCCCTTTTAAAAGCACAGTAAAAAAAAATTGTGATCACGCTGTAAATATTTATTTAGATACAGGAGGGAAATTTATTGATGGCGTTGATGTAATTATAAAATTTAATCCAAATGTAATAGCAGATACTACCTTTTTTGACGGCGTGCTTCCATTTGATAAGTATGAGGTAAATGATGATAATACTAGAGACTTTATAACTATTTCAGCCCCTACTCCAACAAATAAACCATTTAGAGGATCTGGAATATTTGGCCGAATTGTCTTTAAGGTAAAGCCAAACCCTCCTGTCTCTACTTTAGATTTAAGTTTTGATTTTGATCCCAATGATAAAGGCAAAACTACTGATTCAAATATTGTTGAAGATAAGACTCTCAAAGATATCCTTAGCTATGTAGTCAATGGAAATTACCAGATTACATCAGGATCCTGCTAAAATCCATCATCCTAAACGTTTGTATTTTTTCTATAGCTGACTGGTTGACTTTAGTAAAATCTTCCTTCACTATTATATTAAGACATTGCAGGAATACTTAGAAATTTTTAAAGGTAAAAAAGTTATAACCAGTTTAGTGGTTCTCCTTTTTTTGGTCATAAGTATCCCACTAGCTTTAAATCTTTTTAATTCAAGGCTTAAACTGTTTTCCAGGGCAGCTTTAGGAGACCCAATTGAACTTTTAGCAGGAAGGTGTGTTGTTTCTGTTGAAGGTAAAAAGATTAACTGCGAAGAGATACCTTTGAAATTACTCTCCCCTCTTGGACCTCCCATTCAAAAACCTCCAGCACCTCAAAACCTGGTTGTAGAATCCTCAAGCTGTGAGATCAACTCTCCAGTCATTAAACTAAAGTGGGACCATGTTAGTGGAGTTTCGGGCTACAGTGTGATTAGGCGGTGGGGAGATAATGACGGGATTGAAGTCTTTGATTTGGACCCTAATTCCAATACCTTTAATGATTCCCCGGCGTCTGACGGTATTGTCTCAGGTACTGAGGTAAAATATCAGGTTTTAGCAGGCAGTGATATTCAGTCAGACCCATCAAATGAGGTGACTACCCAAGTCGCACTCTGTGGGGTCCCATCCCCACCCCCCACCGCCTGCAATCCCAGGCCAAATGTTATCAGAAACCTCCAGCTTCTCTCAGCTGACAGGTACAAAGTTACTGCAACAGTGGGAACAAATACCAGTACCCCTACAAATAGTTTTACCAAAGTTAAATTTAACAGCTTAAGTAATGGAAAAATAGAAATTGGTGGTACTCCTGGTAGGGCTGCTCCATTTGAATATGGACTCAATGGAGCCCAATCTTATTCATTTGAAGTAAAACTGGATAGGCCCTGCCAGGAATCAACAACGATTTTTGAACATTTTGATGCCTGTGGAAGCTTTCCTGATTTTCAGGGATCTGGAGCTGGCCCTACTGGTTTTGGCCAATTCCCTCAGTGTCAAACAAGTACACCTGCCCCAACCCCAACAGCAGTCCCTTTACCAACTCCCCTTCCAGGTGTGACATCCTCAACAGTAACCTCAACTGGAGACTTCAGGCTTATAGGTTCTGGACAATGCACTGGAGGCTCTCCAACTATAGATCTTGTTTGGGATAGGACAGACGGGGGGCCATATACAATAGAAAAAACTCCTGTCCCAATCCCGGGCCAGCTTGCAGGTCAGCTAACATTGAGGCCAATATTATCAACCTTTGGAAATTATATTGCACTAAACACGACCTACAGTATCTATATTCAGTCAGTAAATGGTCCTAAATCAGACACTATCTCTATTGCCTCTCCAGCAACCTGTTCTGGAGCATCACTAATTTTTAAAAATAACTTTTCTTTAACAAGCATTTTAAATATTCTTAAACCATTTATTGAAAACACCAAAAATATATTTGGTTCACCTGCGTATGCTATTGATCCAGGTGATACAGGTCCTGGTGACCTGCAGTTAGGTGTTAGCGGCCGCTGTGACTCATCTTTCAGACCGTACGTAAGTGTTGACTGGAATACTAATGGATATTATTACCATATTTTAAGAAACGGCTCTGAAATAGCCTGGACACCTGCTGCGATGAGTGATTATGGTGTGCAGTCTGGACAAACTTATACTTACCAACTGATTAAAACAGGAATTGATGAACCTGCTTCCCCAACACAATCTACATCAGTTCCAACCTGTGTAGCTCCAACTCAGGTTCCAACTCAAGCTCCAACACAAGCTCCAACTCAGGCACCAACTCAAGCTCCAACTCAGGTTCCAACTCAGCTACCCACTCAGGCTCCTACAACTGTTCCTACTTCAACACCAACTGCATATTACCTCTATCCCCCAACTACTCAGACTGTTGCTACTTCAAACTGCACTGATATAAGAACAACTAAGGTTTCCTGGGATAGTGTGACTGATTCAGGAGGAAATCATAATTACACTAAAACTTTCACTAAAGCTGCGCTTGACCAAACCTATCCTCAATGGATAATAGGTGCAGGTCTTGATGGAAATAAGGACTTTCCTGCAACAGTTACTATTGCAGGTCAGTCATACACTATTCAGCCTGGTGTCTGGAGTTCACATGATGATACCTATCTTGAGTTTTATTACACAGGTGCATTTAGAAAAATACATGGGATAACTGCAGATAATTTTACTGTTGCAGGATCAGGAACAATTGCAGTGCCAGCAACAATTACTGTGACTGGAAGCAGTCTAAGTTCATATAACAGTACCCCTGTTCCTCCCAATACAGGTGTAGATATTAAATATTGTGCTGCAGCTGCTCCTACTCCACAGTGCTCCGATTCGTTGGATAATGATTCAGATGGCAAAATTGACTCTGCCGATCCAGGTTGTCACACAGATGGTAATCCAAATAATCAAGGTTCATATGATCCAAATGACAATGATGAAAGCAATATTACTGAATGTAATGACACAATAGATAATGATGGGGATGGTAAAATAGATTCTGCTGACCCACAGTGCCATACAGATGGTAATGCTGACAATCCATCCTCATACGACCCCAATATCCCTTCTGAAGGCGAACCACCCCCAGGCAACTTTACAGTCAAATACAGGCTTGCAGAAACAGAAGAAGGTCTAAGCAGTGCAGAATTCAAGCCATATACTCAGGAGCCTATAATAACATCCTTTATACTGCAAAACATAGGTCCTGGGCCAAAGCAGGTTTGGGTAGAATTCGTGGACTCAAATGGAGGTTCAAGAGTTGAGAATATAAACCTTACCTGGGTTGAACCTGACCCCACAACTGATGCTGTTTCATGCACATTTGATATTTCCAAAGAAAATGTCAAAGTAGTGATTAAAGGAACCGGATTTACAGCAACGCCAGGCAGGATCAGTGTTGATGGTAAAGATGCAGAAATTCTGGAATGGAAAACTGATTTGATAACTGCCTTAGTGAGAAAACCAAGCCTGCCAGCCGGTGGATCTAAAAGGTTTGCAATTCAGGTTCTCAGGGCAGACGGCAAGGTTATTACTACTGCCCCCTGTGAAATTGATAGGTCATTAATCTATCTTGGCGCCCGGGTCTTCTGTAGGGAGGAAGGTAAATTTGATGTAGAAAAAGTCCAAATAAGAGTCGTTGATGATGTAAAAAACAAAGTTGATGAAACTGTCTCAATTGACAAAGATGGTGTAGTCAAAGGGCTTAAAACTTCAATCCAGGCAGGCAGAAGGTATGGCCTCTCTATAAAAGCTCCAAAATCTGTCAGAAGAAATGTTTTCTTCACTGCTCAGGAAGGCACAACTATAGTTTCCAATCCAGACGGCAGCCAATTTATCCTTCCGGTTGGTGATATTGCCCCTGCAATTCAGGCTGATGGTAAGATAAACACACTTGATAGGGCTGAACTAACCAGGCAATGGAGAATCTTTGGTACTCCAAAAGAGCCCCAATCTGGAGACTTAAAGATAGATACCAAAGTTAACTCTTTTGACTGGGCTTGTCAGAGGTATGACTTTAACGCTCAAGATGATCCTATTTTGAATGAAGTTGAGGCTACACAATCTGCAAGTATTATGAGTAATAACTTGCAATGAATAAGGAGAATAATTTAATCTAGAGAAAGTAGGGATAAAAATGGAAGTATCTGCCAAACCATTAATATATGTAACTAAAGATTCTGAGATAAAACTTGAACCTAAAAGCCTGCTTAAACGCAGCTTCCTGAAGATTCTTTTCATAATTTTGGGTGTCATTATTATCGGTGAACTTATTTGGGGAGTCCGTTCAATAATCTCCTCGCAAAACGCACTTATTCCGTCTGTTTCTGAACTTTCTGAAGGGTCTATAATAGTTGATTCCCCAAAAGTTAATTATCAGGTTGGTGAAGCAGTCCCTATAACTATCAGGGTGGCCACAGGAGGAAAATTAACTGATGCTGCAGATCTAATCCTAAAATATGACCCCAGTGTTTTAAGCCTTGTAAGCTCTGATATAAAAATAGGCCAAATCTACAAAGATTACCCGGTTGCAGATAATGACCAGTCCTTTGGAGAAGTTAAAGTCTCAGGAATTACCCCTCCTGGTGAAACAGGTTTTGGTGGAATTGGTGAACTAGCCAGTCTTCAGTTTAAAGCCCTATCATCTGGCAAAACAGTAGTTTCTGTAGATTTTCAAAAAGATTCAACAATAGATTCAAATATTGTAGAAGCAAATACCACTCATGACATGCTGGGGGTAGTTTATAATAAAGAACTTTTTATTGGTTCTTCACAGTCAACCGCGGTTGAAAAAGATAACAAAAACCAGTGCCAGGGCTACATTCAGCTTTGTCAGACATCTGAAAACCAAACAGGAAGGCAGTTCTGCCAACAGGGAAGGATACAAGGCAACCAGTGTAAATTTGATCCAAATCTGACAATCAGCTGTGATGAATGCAGGGTTTCACAATAAATTTTTAGCTGACCTTGACTTTAAACCTTATTGTGCACACAATAGATATATGGGTAGATTAAAATACATTTTAATGTCCTTCCTGGCCTTAGTAATATTCTCAAGCCCGGCATTGGCCCAGGCTGCAACCCTTTCATTAAATCCTTCCGCAGGTACATTTAATAGGGGTTGTGTTTTAGGGGTCAATATTGAGCTTGATACTCAGGGCGGCCAAACTGATGGTACAGATGTGATCCTAATTTTTGATCCCACAAAGCTTTCAGTTAAAACCTCTGATATTACAAATGGCAAAATTTATCAGGACTACCCTGGCAACTCTGTAGATGCCCAATCCGGCAAACTTTCTATATCGGGTATCTCCTCAGTTTCAGAACCCTTTACAGGCAAAGGCACTTTTGCCACAGTCCAATTTCATGTTTTGGAAAATGCCCCAACTGGTGCAACTTTAATCAGGTTTGATTTTGATCCCAATGATAAAACCAAAACTACAGACACCAATGTAGTTGAAAGAGGCACAATAGCTGACCTGTTAAGTAGTGTAACTGATGGAAATTATACTGTTGGTACTGGTTCTTGTGTAAGCCAGGGTCAGGGCGCTGCTGGCACTACCATTGGGGGGCAGGGTCAGGTTGGTACAGTTTCTGCTACTCCCCTGCCTACTAAAGTTCCTTTAAAAGAGTTACCACAGGGAGGGATATTTGATAATACAATAATTATTGCAGCAATTGGTACAGTTTTAACTATTATTGGCATTGCAGGCCTGGCAATGCTGTAATTTTCTCACATCACACTTCTCAATATGACAAAATCCATCCCCTCCCTAATTACTGACTTCTTAGAATATTTGGAGCTTGAACGCAACTCATCCCAGCGCACTATTAGAAATTACGACCATTACTTAAAAAGGTTTGCTGACTTTGCAGGGGAAATTACCCCAAAAGATATAAATCTGGAAGTTATAAGAAAATACAGGCTTCATCTTGCTAGATATACAGACCCTAAAACTAAAGCTCCCTTAAAAAGAAAAACCCAAAACTTTTTTATGATTGCCTTAAGGGCATTTCTAAGGTATCTTACCAGGTTAGATATTCAAACCCTTTCTGCAGAAAAAGTTGAGCTTGGTGAGCAAGACCCCTCCCCACTTAAAGTTTTAGATGAAGAAAGCCTGCAAAGGCTTTTAGATGCTCCTGACACCTCTTCAAAAGAAGGGATCAGGGATAAAACTATTTTAGAAATGCTTTTCTCAACAGGTCTGAGAGTCTCAGAGCTTGCCTCACTAAACAGGGAGCAGGTTAACTTAGACAGAAAGGAGTTTGGGGTTGTGGGCAAGGGTGGTAAGGAAAGAGTTGTCTTTTTATCAGATACAGCCTGTCAGTGGATAGAAAGGTACTTAATGATAAGAAAGGACAGTTTTAAGCCTCTTTTTATCCGCTACCAGGGGCGTGTTGCCCCGGAAGATAATGGTGAGTATATGAGGCTTTCAACCCGCTCAATAGAAAGGATAGTAGAAAAATATGTTAAAGCTTGTGGACTCTCAGTTAAAGCTACTCCCCACACCCTGCGTCATAACTTTGCAACTGATCTTTTAATAAACGGAGCGGATATAAGAAGTGTTCAGGAAATGCTTGGTCATTCGAATATTTCAACAACCCAAATCTACACCCATGTCACCAACAAGCACTTAAAAGATGTTCACAAAGCCTTTCATTCTAAAAATAAGGAATAAATTCCCACCTCGGGCGTGTGCTAGCTAGACACCCTGGGATATTTTCTAACAATCGTGCCTACTTCTTAGCTACATCTTTAGCTAGCATAGAAAGTACTGTTGAAACAACAGATAAAACAATAGCTGCAAGAATTGCTGGTAATACCCCCTCAATTGTTAACCCTGGTACTATTGCTGCTGCTAACCATAAAATTACTGCATTTATAACAAAGGTAAAAAGTCCCAAAGTTAAAATATTTAAAGGCAGGGTTAAAAGTAAAAGTATAGGTTTGATAAAAGTATTTATTACTCCTAAAATAATTGCTGCTAAAATAGCTGTTGCAAAACTATCTACTCTAAATCCTGGTACAATATAGGCTGTGATAATTAGCGCTGCTGCATTAAGTAAAAGTGCTATTAATAAATTCATACTTCACCTCCCAATTTATTGTACTCACAACCACAGTTCTCGAGTCAAGGACTTTCTGGTAAGATGGTAGTATGGATACAAAGGACAAAAAACTTCTCCTTGATGCATTAATTTTGATACTATCTGTTACCTTTGCAGTCTGGACTATTAATTCAGGTTTTATAGATAAAGTATTTGAAACACTCCTACCAGTTCAGTTTTTAGCAGAATTCTTTGCAGGCATGCTCTTTACCTCTTTTTTGACCACTCCCCTTTCCCTGGCCTTTATTTATGTTTTATCAGAAAATACAAACCCAATGGTTATTGCACTTGTTGGTGCTTTAGGGGCTGCAGCTGGGGATTTCTTCATAGTAAAACTTTTTAGGGATTCAATTTTTCAGGATTTCTCCACACTCTCCAGAGACTTAAAGTTAAAAAGATTTCTGCATTTTTTCAGGCATTCCCATTTCAACCATTTAGCCCCCCTGATGGGGATGCTGGTTATTGCATCCCCATTCCCTGATGAAATAGGTTTGATGCTTTTAAGTGCCAGCAAACTCCAATACTCCCAACTTTTTCTGCTAACATATTTATTGAATGCATTGGGAATTTTTCTTTTTGCCAGTTCTTTTAACCTGCTCATATGGAAAATGTAGGATTAACATCTGTTCAGGCAAGAGAAAGACTTGCCCAATACGGTCTAAACCAATTGCCCGGCAAATCCGGGTCTAACATCTTGTTCCTGCTGCTTTCCCAATTTAATAACTTCCTGGTCTGGCTTTTGCTTGCAGCAGCTGGGTTATCTTTTTTTGTAGGAGACTTTATAGACGGCTTTTTAATTCTGGTTATTCTTCTTTTAAATAGCGCATTAGGTTTTTGGCAGGAATTTAAAGCCTCTAAAGAACTTGAAGCTTTGCGGGCAATGGAAGTTTCAGTAAGCAGGGTTTTGAGGGATGGTACCCAAATTGAAATTTCCTCATATGAAATTGTCCCGGGTGATGTAGTTATTGTAGAAAGTGGTGACAAAATCCCTGCTGATGGCCATCTGATTGAATCCTTTGACCTTGCTGCCAATGAAGCGGCATTAACAGGAGAATCACTTCCTGTTGCCAAAACTGCCTCCAAAGATGATGGGGTTTTATATTTTGGATCAACAGTTTCTTCAGGAAGGGGGAAAATTCTAATTGAACAAACAGGTATAAATACCCGCTTTGGTAAAATTGCCCTGACACTTTCAAACATTTTAGAAGAACCCACTCCCCTTGAAAACTCCCTAAAAGACCTGGCTTTAAAAATTGGGATTCTGGCAGTAATTATCTCCATATTTCTGGCAGCCCTAAGATATTTTCAGGGAGAGCAAATTCTGGAGGTAATATTTACCTCAATCGCCATGATGGTGGCAGCAGTTCCGGAAGGGCTCCCCGCAGTTATAACAGTCCTTTTAGCTTTAGGTGTCAGAAGAATGTATAAGAAAAAAACAATAGTTAGAAAACTATCCGCAATAGAATCTTTAGGTGCAACCTCTGTTGTCTTAACAGATAAAACAGGAACCTTAACTAAAAACCAGATGTCTGTTAGAAAAATTTTTACAGATAAGTCAAATCTTTCAGAGATGTTAAGAGGCTCTGTTATCTGCAACAGTGCTTCCCTTGTAATGAAAGAGGACTTGCCTGGCCGGCAGGCAGGCCATGGAGGTTATGATATTTTAGGTGACACCACAGAAGGTGCTCTATTAATTTATGCAAAAAATAAAGGTTTGGATATAGAAGAAGTCCGTTCTTCTGGAAAGATAGAAATGGAGCTGCCCTTTGATTTAAAAAGAAGAAGGATGAGTGTACTTTGGGCTGAAGGAAATAAATTATCACTCTTTTGCAAAGGTGCTCCCGAAGTTATCTTATCTCTTTGTAAGCTTACTCCTTCAAAACACAAAGAATTAACTACAATTTTTGAAACTTTTGCCAAAGAAGGATTAAGGGTAATTGCGGTTGCCAAGAGGGATAATTTAGTTAAAGGTGTAGAAAAAGATTTGGAAAAAAATCTTAAGTTTTTAGGTTTTATAGCTATTGCAGATGCTCCAAGGGAAGAAGCAAGTTTGCAAATTGAAAAATTAACAAAAGCCGGAATCGCAGTAGTTATGATTACGGGAGACAATGAGTTAACGGCTAAAGCCATAGCGGAAGAGGTTGGTCTTTTAAGGATGGGAGATGAAGTTATGACTGGCGCACAGCTCGATGAACTCTCAGATGATAAGCTTCTGGAAAAACTTCCAACCATTAAAGTTTTTGCAAGAGTAGTCCCTGAACACAAACTAAGGGTTGTTACTGCTTACCAACAGTTAGGAAAAGTTGTGGCAGTCACAGGAGATGGGGTCAATGATGCACTTGCCCTAAAAGCAGCCCATGTTGGCATAGCCATGGGAGATACAGGGACTGATGTGGCCAAGCAGGCAGCAGACATAGTTATCCTTGATGATAATCTAACTACTATTGTTGATGCTGTTGAGCAGGGAAGGTTAATATATTCAAACATTATAAAAACAGTCAAATTTTTAATGACAGGAAATCTTTCTGAAGTTCTGGTTATTGTAGGAGCAGCAGTAATAGGGTTCCCCACTCCCCTCCTGCCTGCCCAAATATTGTGGATTAACTTTGTTACAGACGGCTTCCCTGCCCTGGCCTTATCTGCAGATGAAGCCTCAGATCACATTATGAGGGCAAGCCCAAGAGATCCAAATAAATCTATATTAGATCAAAGCAGTTTGAAATTTATTCTTGGTTTTGGAATTTCCATAGCTGTAATTAATTTAGCTGGTTTTACTTATCTGTATAACTTTTATAATTTAGATGCTGCCCGCTCATTTGTCTTTACAGGAATAGTTATTACTCAAATGATAATGATTTTTATAATGCGCCGCCACCACTCAATTTGGTCTAATAAATACTTACTAGCAGCAGTTGGATTTGTCCTTCTAATGCAGCTTGCTATCATAACTATTCCCCAGCTGAGAGTACTTTTTAGTCTTTGAGAGAATTAAGAATTTTAACATTCTCCTCATCTGGGCCATTTCCTGAAAATCCAGGTACTTCTAAAATAAAAGAAATATCTTTAAGTTTGGGGTGGTTTATTAAATTTTTAAAACCATCAATTCCAATAAAACCTTCACCAATATTTGCATGTCTGTCTATATGTGAATTAAGTTCTGTTTTAGAATCATTAGCATGAATTGCAGCTAAATTGGAAAGTCCAATTTCTTTATCAAACTCCTCTAAAGTTTTATCTATTCCCTCAGCAGTTTTTAAATCATATCCTGCAGCAAAAGCATGCTGGGTATCCATGCAAACTTTCAGTCTGTCATCCTGAACTTGTTTCAGGATCTCTCCCATTTCTGAAAATTTATCTCCAATTACATTTCCAGCCCCGGCTGTTGTTTCAAGTATAAGCAAAGGCCCGCCATCCACGTTCCCACTCGACATGTGGGAACTCGTTTCATTTAAAATCTTCTTTAATGCCTCAGTAACTTGGGGTAAAATTTGATGGTAACCTACACCCTTATGAGAGCCTAAATGAAAAATAACTCCCTCGATCCCAAGCTTATCTGCATAGGACAGCGCATATTTAAGCCACTCAATGGATTTTTCTAAATGTTCAGGGTTTGGAGTTCCTAAATTTATTAAATATGTCCCATGGATAAAATTTGGCCTAATCCCTGTTTTACTCTTAATATCCTTATATCTTAATATCTCTTCTTTCCCATGTTCAGTAAATCCCCACTTTCTTGGTGGGGAAATAAAAATTTGGGTACACTGCGCCCCAATATTTTTTGCCTTTTCAAAACTAGTTTCTAAGGATACTGCTGCACTAACATGCGCTCCAACCTTTGGCATTAATGTATTTCCCCTGATATTTCTGTCCCAATAAACTCTGGATTAAAGGTATTCTTTACTCTTAAAACTATTTTAGTATCCATCAAAGGCTCAACAGTTTTTTCGTATAAAACCCTAGCTCCATTTCTGGCCATTATATCAGCTTCTTCATACGTCAGGTGAGGTATTATTCGAGCATTAGGATCCTTAGCAGGATCAGTTGAATATACTCCATCAACATCTGTCCAAATCCAAACTTCTTTTGCATCTAGAACTCTTCCCAATATTGAAGCTGTGTAATCCGATCCTCCCCTCCCCAAAGTTGTAGGCCTATAATCTTTGGTGGCCCCCACAAAGCCCGTTACAATCGGCACAACCCCTTTTGCCAGAAGTGAGAGAACCTTCCTCTTGCTATAAATTTCTGTTTTTTCAATATCAGGATTAGCATTCCCAAAATTATTATCTGTCTCAATAATTTCCGTTGCATCCACAGCTTCAGATTTAATTCCTTGGTAATTTAATGCACTAGCAACAATATGGCAATTAATCCTTTCCCCCAGCCCTGTAATTAAATCTTTTACTTCCGGAGTAAACCTTGTTGTTCTGCAGGTATTAGCCAGTGTATCAAAATAGAACTTTAAATGATCTTCTAGAGAATCTTTGTATGGTCGTGAGAGCTCAAGATCCCCAATCACTAAATTATGCTTTGAGGTAATATCTTCAAGCTCAAGTTCAACATCCTGTGGTTTGTCGCTCTCCAGATAGTTACATACTCTAACTAGAGAGTCTGTAACTCCTCTTATTGCAGAGACAACTACAACAATATCCCCAACCTCTGCTCTCTCATTTGCAATAATCCTTCCTGTTTTTTCAATCGCTTGAGCGTTTCCAACAGAAGTTCCGCCAAACTTCATAACATAAATTCCTTCATGTTTTAACTCTTCGTTTAGACTATCAGACTTTATTTCAATCATAATTCCCAATAAAAAACCCCTCTTAAAGAGGGGTAAGTTTTGCTAAAAAAACTACTGCCCCTCAGAAGAGAGTTTTTGCAGTTTTTTTAGTTGTTTTTCCAAAGTTATTCATTTTAGAATATTCTGATTCTAGTTCTTAAATCAATTATTGTCAATTATTTAAAGTTTAGTCAAATTACTCAAAAACTCTTCCTGCATCTTATTTAATTGATCAAAACTTTTAATCTCTAAATATTCATTATTAGTGTGTTCATTCCCTCCTTTGGTCCCCCAAGTAATTACTGGTATTCCCAATGTTGCCAAAACATTTTCATCCCCGACAGAGCTTCTGTAAACATATTCAACTTTTTTACCAATTCTTTTTTCAATAATTTCTTCGATCATTTCTTTAAATGGATAATCTTTAAATAGATACGGATCTAAATAAGGAGTTTTTCTATCCTTAAGTCTAATCTGGACACTTTCGTCAATTTGATTTAACTTTTCTAATACACTTTTTTCAGTATCTCCAAAACCTAACAAAACTTCAATCTCGCAAGTAGCCAATGCAGGAACACTCATACCCACTGACTCCCCGCTTATTTTTCTGATTTGTATCCTGGAGTATTTTGATTCAAATAAAGACTTTTCTAGATCGTAAACCTTGCTCATAAATCCGGTTAGCTTATTAATAGAATCAATTCCCTCGCTTTGATTAAATAGATGGGCTGCCTTCCCTGCGACTGTTACTTCAAAAACTCTCCTTCCAACTCTCCCATTAGTTAAAGAATTCAACTGGGCATTCATTGTAGGTTCTGATGCGATTATTAAATTTACATCTTTAAAAAATTCAGGCTTTTTTTCTAAAACAGTCCAAGCGCCTTCAGATATATTTTCCTCGTCTACAGACAGCAATATTTTTATATATCCTGGAAAGTTTTTTAATGCAGTTAAAAATGAAGAAATTCCACTCTTCATATCAGATACGCCAAGTCCGTAATAATTATTTCCTTTTTGGGTTAGTTTGAATGGATCTGTATTCCATTCTTCTGAATTTACTACGCCGACAGTATCTAAATGACCATAAAATAAAATGGCAGTATCTCCCTTTCCCCTCTTTGCTAAAATATTTTTTCGACCATTTCCTATATCAACAACATCAATATCAAAATTTAAATCTTTTAATAAATCAATACAGAAATTAGAGATTTCTTCTTCGTTGGGATATACAGAATTAATCTCTACTAATTTTTTAAGAAGTTCGTGATGGGTTAGAGTTCTCATATGCTAACCTTTTGCAAATTCGTTAAGAGTTGCCCTACTTAAAAATGCAGGTAATAGATTATTATACTCAGATATTTTAGAAGATCCAAATATTGGAACATGCTGAAGCAATAATCCGTTAAAAGGCAGCTTCATTTTTTGAGCAGCCTCTGCTGCAAAAGTTCTTCCCTGATATCTGGCAGCTTTCAAAACACCCTGGTTATGCCCGTTGCATTCACCGTAAACTAGATCGACACCATCTTTTATAAATGGTACAGAGCCCTTTGCAAGTTCAACTAAACCTTTTGTAGCCACCGCTGAATATAAACCTTGGCCTTGATGTTCTGTAACAGTTGCTGCCTCTGTAAGTTCAATAATTTTTAAGGTTAAATCATCTTTTTCATCCCCAATAGTTATTTTATTAAACTCCCCTAAACCAGCTGAGACAACTCTTCCTTCAAAACTAGCATAAGTCAAAAAGTTATTTGGATTTGTCAGGATCTCCTCTACTTGCTCAAGAGTCCAGTCAAAACGAGAATATATTTCTGCGAGTTGGCTAACAAGTGAGGTATCACTAATCGGTGCAGAAATAGTATTTAGTTCGTAACCTGCCTCTATTACTCTTTCAATAATTTGTGATGCCGGTAAAGATTTTTTAATATGAGCAGCCTGATAATTTTCAATACAATCCTGAAGATCTTGTACATCGGACTGTCTAGAATCTGAATTATAACCAAGATAAAGTATAGATGTGTCTTCAAAATGTGGTGATGAACCTTGAAGAGGAATAACTGCCTCTCCATATTTATGAAGCCTAGGATTTTCAGAAGTTAGAATATTATTTTGAGTAATAGCTCTGATACTTAATCGAGTTGCTGGAACTGTATCATTGCTCACACTTTGTGCGATATATTCAACTTCAGTGAGCAAATTGTTTAGTTTTGCCTCACTATCTATAATCGATAAATCATAAAAACCTTTTATTCTCTTAAAAGATGTTTCATCTGGTGGCCATTTTGGGCCTATTGAACTAGTTATGCTTGCAGTTTCCAGTGACATTAACTTATTTGTTTTGGGCGGACAGGAGGAAAATATATCACATGTCTGATATGATTTGTATCAGTAAGTAACATTGTCCATCTATCTATTGAAATTCCAATCCCAGCCTGTTGTGGCATCCCATACTCCATTGCTAAGATAAAGTCTTCATCAAATGGCATAGCTTCTTTGTCTCCATGTTCTCTTTTTAGTTTTTCTGTTTCAAATCTGGTTCTTTGGTCTCTTGGATCATTTAGTTCTGAATATGAATTTCCAACTTCCATACCAGCCACAAAAATTTCAAATCTTTCAGTAAGATCAGGATTAGTCCTATGCCTCTTAGTTAATGCACTGGTATCAGCAGGATAATCCATAACAAAGGTTGGCTGGATTAAGTCTTTCTCCCAAACCTTTTCAAAAAGTTCTACCAGAACATCGCCTCTTGTATATGTGTCTATTTCATATTGGTGAGCAATTGTCCTAAGCCTTGAATCAGATATATTAGATGGGTCTATCCCCAACATTTCTCTAATTCCTTCATAAATTGAAACTCTCCTCCATGGAGTTTTGTAATCAATCCCAACTTCTTTTTCTTTACCATCACCCATGGGCATTCTGTAAGGGACTTCAGTTGTGCCATGAAGTTGTCTTGCAATTCCTGACATTAAATCCTCTGTCATATCCATCATGTTATTGTAATCCCAAAAAGGCATATATAGTTCCACCTGGGTAAACTCTGGATTGTGTGTTCTATCCATTCCCTCATTTCTGAAATCTCTGGAGAACTCAAATACACCTTCAGAAAACCCTCCTACTGTCATTCTTTTTAAATATAGTTCATTGGAAATCCTTAAATACATTTCTGTATCCAAGGCATTATGATTTGTTATAAAAGGTTTTGCTAAAGCACCTCCATATGTAGTGTCCAGCACAGGAGTCTCAACCTCCAAGGCTCCCAAGCTGTCTATAAAGTAATCTCTCATGGACTGGACTATTTTTGACCTGATTCTAAACCTATCCCTGGCATCAGGATCAACTAGGGTATGCAAATATCTTTGTCTTTGCATTATTTCTGCATCAGCAATTTTCCTTGGAGCACCTCTCAAAGCTTTTGTTAGCATTGTCATCTCCTTTGCCCATATTGAGATTTCACCTCTGTTGGTAGCTTTTAATTCACCCTTTGCACCAACGAAATCACCCGTATCATATAAATCTTTTATAATAGGAAATTGCCCATCTAAAATCCTCTGATTCATAACTATTTGAATTTGCCCAGCCCTATCTTCTACATGTCCAAAAATGATTTTGCCATGCTCTCTTTTGCTTTGTAGTCTACCTGCGATGCTCACCTGAGAACCCTCCAATAATGAATATTGAGAAATCAATTCCTGACTGGTATGAGTTGCCCTAAAAGGTTTTGCAGGAAAGGGATCAATGCCCAAAACCTCTAGTTTTCTTGCATGTTCAAGCCTTGATTCATAATCTCCCTGTATTGATAATTCAGTATCTTTTATATTCATGTTATAGGTTATTTCTTAACATAAAATTCTCTGTTTTACAACTAATATTTTATTCAAGGTTAAATCAGTTGCATTTACTTTGAATTCAGAAATATTTCTAAAATTTAAATAATACTCAATTATCCGTGGAGAAATTATTTCTCCTTTAATAGTAACAGGAATCCCTGGCGGATAAGGTACAATCGATTCTGCAGAAATTCTATTTTTAGCATCTTGCATATCAATCAATTCGAAAGAATTTTGATCTAAACTTTGCAATGAATAAATTTGGCTATTGGAATTAATTTCAGGGTATGGAACCTGTATTCTCCTAACCATTTTAGCATTAGATATAATCTCCTTTAACGCATCTAAAGTTATTTGCGCATCAATAAGATTAGACTGGAATGGAACTAAAAATAAAATCATATTGAAGTTTCTGGATTCCACAATGATTCCATATTTTTCTTCAAGCTCTTTGGCAACTCTATATCCAGATAATCCAGTTTGGCTAACATCCACAATTATTTTTGTCTGATCTTTGTCAAATACTCCAGAATCTCTGGTTTTCAAATCAGTTAATTCAACCACTCTCACGTCTTGAATTTTCTTTATCTTTTCCTTCATAAAATTTGATAAATCTAAAACATTGCCTATTAATATTTTCCCTCTTTTTTGCAGTTCTAGTCTTGCAGAATCCATTGAGGCTAAAAGAATAAAGGATGGACTAGTTGTATATAGATGTCTGTAACTGTTAAGTAAAATTTGTTTGTTAATTCGGTGTCCTTTAACATGAATCATTGATGTCTGTTGCAGTGCGCCACCTTGCTTATGGGTACTTTGGGTGCAAATATCAACTCCAGCTTCCATAGCTGAAGTTGGTAAACCGTCCGAAAAATTCAGATGCGCCCCCCATGCTTCATCGACAAAGATAATAATATTTGGCTTTACCTCCCTTACTTTTTGGACTAAAGTTCTTAAATCCAAACATAGCCCTTCGTAAGTAGGATTAGTTAAAAATAAAACATCAGGATTATATTTCTCCAAGAACTTTAAATATTCATTAATACTATTTGGTTTAAAGATCAGAAGATTTTTATCTATATGTGCAGGTAAAAACTTTAGCTCAAGGTTATAGTCTTCGCAGGCCGCAAGAAAAGATTGATGAATATTTCTTTGTGCTAGAATTCTAGCATTAGGAATCTGCTTGCTCAAAGCTCTTAAAACAATAAAATTACTTCCTGAAGTACCATTGACAGAAAAAAGTGTAAAGTCAGAAGAGTAAGCTTTAGCTGCTTCTTCGTAAACTCTTAAGAAAATACCAGATGGGTCAGATGGGTATCCCAAAGCGTGGTATGAAATGGAGATATCACTACTATAAGGGTCAATTATCTTAGAAGCAGAAGGTATTAATGAGGGTGTGCACCAGCGTATCGTTTTTCTGGTTACTTGATTTAGAATATCAGTTAAACTAAGTTCTTTTATATTTTTGCTTAGCATCTTTTTTTAAGCTGAGTCTTTTTTAGTTGCTAGTAATCCCAAGAATGTATCAGAGCATTCAGGAAAATCATATGATATTCTAGGCTTTCCAAAGAAGTTTTCTAATACCATAAATCTTGAAGGTCTACTAATACCAGTTTGGATTCCAAAGCTTCCTGTAAAATCTCCCCCATATAAAGCCACATTACTTATTTTTAAAATTTCCCCACAAGCAGCTAGACCTTCAAATGGGGTAGCCAATCTTAAAGTTAGTTTGAGCGAATCTGCAATTTCTGGTATAGATTTTCTACCCTCGGGCCCATTGAGTCTGCTTATTACTTCTAAATGCGAGACTGAAAGGTTTGATCCAGGAGCACCTTTTGGCTGGCAAATTGGGAATTTAAAAACTGCTGGGTCCAAATCTATCTCCAGCATTGCAAGCTGTCTTATAAAATCAATCCTTTTTTCTGTAAGAGTTGGAATGCTTCCTGAAAATGTTGCTAAGGCAGTAGCTTTAATTGCTTCGTCTTCGTATTCAGAGTTACTCATCCGTAAAGCTTTAGGGAAGCCAGCATCGATTAACTTATTAGCTTGCGCTTCAAGGATCTTAATTTCATTTCTGTCAGCTGATTCGAATAACATATATCTTGATTAACTGAACTTTAGATCAAATTTTGAAAAGTGTCAAATTTTTGACAAATATATCAAAAAATGTATAAAATTATACAAATTGTATTAAATTAGATGGTCACCATCTCTGAAGTTGTTCGGGATATAGCTTCCAACTCACCCTTTCTTGAAGAGGGTTTAGCTTACGGGGTTATAAATCTTTCAGAGTTTGCCAGAAGTATCAGGTCAGAAATTGAATTAAGACTTGGCAAAGAAGTCCAAATAGGTACTATTACAACTGCCTTAAACAGATTTTCTAAATCAGTTAATAAAAACTACCAAATTAAAAAGCTAAATCAAATCCTAAGCCATCTCTCTGATATCACCATTAGATCCAACTTAATGTCACTTACCTTTGCCAATTCAACTACTATTAATAACAAACAATTAGTTCTCCTAAATACAATCCAAAATAAAGAAAACGTCTTTTTGACAACTTCTATTGGGATCTATGAAACTACACTTTTTGCAGCAGATAGTCTGGATGTATTAATAGCTGAAATTTTTGCTGAAGAAATTTTAAAAATTAAAAGAACTAATCTATCTTCTCTTACAATAATGCTTCCAAAACATGCAATTAATGTACCTGGTGTTTATTATTCAATCTTGAAAAAATTAGCATGGGAAGGTATAAATTTTATAGAAATTATCTCAAGCTATACAGAATTAACTATCTTTTTAGAAACTAAAGATATCAACAGAGCTTTCGTAGCTATAAGGAAATTCTAAGCCTTCTTTTCTTACAATAGTAAAACAATTTGAAGTAACTGACCGGGTGATCTGGTTGAAAACAACTAAATTGGTTAGATTTTTTGGAAGTTTATTTAGAAGAGATAATACTTCGACAATAAAATTAAAAATTCTTTCATGTATGTCATAATTCTTCATTTGAAATTTGACATTAGAAATTAGAAATTTTTATACAGGCTTACCTGCAAGGCCATAATAGAGGAGATCTTTGGTAAATCCTATTGCCTGGTAAGGCCATGTTAAAACAACAGAAAAAAATCCTGGGCTAAAATAAGAAAAAGCTGACCACCTGTAATAAAGTGCAAAAATAAATGCAAAAATAAGCCCAATTACAAAATATAAAACAGCAATAGTTGAGAGTTTCTTCTCCATGAACTAATTATACTACTCTTGTGTAGAAGATGAGGCATCAGATGTTTTATCTTTAGAAGAAACTACAGTTGCTGCAGCCACCTTCTCCCCTGCCCTAACCCTCATTAAAATAACCCCCTGGGTTTGTCTTTGCAGGGTTGGTACATCTTTCAGATTAAGTTTTATAAGCTGGCCCTTATTAGATGTCATAACCAAAGTATCCACATCTTTATCTATAATTTCTGCTGTAACAATCTCTCCTGTTTTATCTGTCACCTGGGCTGCTTTAATCCCAGACCCTCCCCTCCCCTGTCTTTTCCAGGCATTTATCTTAGTCTTTTTACCCAATCCATTCTCCATAACCACTAAAAGATCTGAATTTGGATCCTCAACCTTGTTCATAGAAACTACCTCATCAGTCTTAGAGAGTGAAATTCCCCTAACCCCTGAAGTATCCCTGTGGGTTGGCCTGACTAAATGCTCTCCAAACCTAATGGATTGTCCTTTTCTTGAAACAATTATCATGTCATCTTTACCAGTTGTTGGTACAACCCAGGATAATGTATCTCCGCTGTCAAGCTTAATAGAAATAAGTCCATTTTTTCTGATATTTGCATATTCTTCAACAGGAGTCTTTTTAACATTTCCCATCTTTGTTCCCATAAATAAAAATTTAACAGTATCCTTAGACCTTAATGTTAAAATTGCAGTAACTTTTTCTCCCTGTTCTACATTAATTAAATTAACAATGGCCTGCCCCTTAGCTATCCTGGAAACCTCAGGGATTTCCCAGACTTTTATCTGAAATGCCCTACCCCTGTCAGTAAAAAATAATAGGTTATCTAAAGTCTTAGTATAGAAAATATGTGAAACTGCATCCTCCTCTTTTGTGGTGATGCCTGAAACTCCTTTGCCTCCCCTATTTTGGGTCCTGAAACTCATAGGAGACTGCCTTTTTACATACCCACCCTCTGTTACTGTAACTATAGTTACTTCATCAGCAACTAAATCCTCTTCAGAAAATTCTCCAACCTTTTGTTTGTATACCCTGGTTCTCCTGTCATCAGCATATTTGTCCTTAACTTTTAAAATCTCCTCTTTTATTACTTTTAAAATTTTCTCAGGATGTGCCAGTAAATCCTCTAAGTAGGCAATCATCTGTCTTACCAGTTTTAACTCATCTTCAATCTTTTGTCTCTCCAGTGCAGCCAGTCTCCTCAGCTGCATGTCCAAAATTGCAACAGCCTGGATCTCTGAAAGCTTAAACTTCTTCATCAAATTTTCCCTGGCTGCATCAGAGTCTTTGGATTTTCTGATCGTGTCTATAACCTCATCAATATTATCAACAGCTATCTTTAATCCCTCTAAAATATGCTCTCTGGCTTTATATTGCGCCAGTTCAAACTCAGATCTTCTTCTCACAACCACCTGTCTGTGATGAATAAACTCTTCTAAAATCCTTTTAAGAGTCATTAAGCCAGGCGCCCCATCTGAGAGTGCCACCATATTTACATTAAATACAGACTGCATTGCAGTGTGTTTATAGAGATTGTTTAAAATAGATTGTGGTTTGCCATCCCTTTTTAATTCAACCACAATCCTCATACCTCTTCTGTCTGATTCATCCCTTAAATCTGAAATTCCTTCAATCTTTTTCTCCTTCACTAAATCAGCAATCTTAGCAATTAAAACAGCTTTGTTAACCTGATAAGGCAGTTCTGTAACAATAATGTCAAACCTTCCGCCCTTTGTTTCTTCAATCTCAGCCTTTGCTCTCATCACAATCCTGCCTTTACCTGTAGCATAAGCAGCCTGTATCTCAGTTGCATCATAAATAGATGCCCCTGTTGGGAAATCAGGTCCTTTAATAAACTTCATCAACTCCTCCACAGAAGCTTCTGAATAAAATAAATTTGGATCCCTGAAAGTCTCAGTTGTTTGTCCTAACTTTGCCTCAATCTCACCTTCTCCATCTGATACCTTTGATACTTTTCCTTCCTTTACAACCTTTTCTTTAAATGGATGTTCAATCATATAAATTAAAGCATCAGAAATTTCTCCTAAATTATGGGGAGGGATTTGGGTTGCCATACCAACAGCAATACCCGCTGCGCCATTTAGTAAAAGATTTGGGATAAGAGAAGGAAGCCAAATAGGTTCCTGAGCAGTACCTGAATAGTTATCAATAAAATCAACAGTTTCTTTATTAATATCCCGCAAAAGTTCATCAGATACAGCAGATAATCTGGCTTCTGTGTACCTCATGGCTGCAGGTGAATCTCCATCTACAGACCCAAAGTTGCCCTGACCATCAACCAGCGGATATCTCATTGAAAAATCCTGAGCCATTCTAACCATAGCGTCATAAATAGAAGAGTCTCCATGAGGATGGAAATTTTTCATAACTTCACCCACAACAGCAGCAGATTTTTGATATCTGGCAGCGTGGTGAAGGCCTTGCTGGTGCATGGCATAAACTATTCTTCGCTGTACAGGTTTTAATCCATCCCTAACATCTGGCAGTGCGCGCGAAACAATAACGCTCATCGCATAATCTAAATATGAGCGCTGCATCTCCTCAATGATAGGTGCTGGTTGTATTCTGCCTATGCCTGTATCTTCTGCCATTTAAAAAAGCCCTTTCGGGCTACTTAATTATACAGTTTTTAGAGCTCTGAAACAAGGCTTTTTGAATAAGTTACTGCTTTCCCGCTAAAGGGTTTTTGTTTCTTATTTCCTTATTTAAAATGGCCCCGTTCTCATCCATCTGGTAAACATAAACCTCCCCAATCCCAAACTCTAACTTTGCAATATCCTCTTCAGGTAAATCCTCAATGTATTTAATTAAAGCCCTTAAACTATTCCCTGAAGATACTAAAATTACATCCCTGTCATCCATTAAATCCTTTAAAATACGCTCCTTGTAAAAAGGGATAATCCTTTCATAAACCTGTTTTAAAGACTCACCATGTGGGGTTGGATAATCCCAGCTTCTTCTAAGTTTTTGAAACTCTATATCTCCAATCTCTTTTTGGACTTCCCACTTATTTTTGCCTGTATAATCACCATAATCCCGCTCATTCACTGCAGCATCTTCTATTACTTGTATATTTTCCTGATTTAAGACTTTTAGAATTACATCCAAAGTTTTTGTAGACCTTTTTAGTGTTGCAACATAAGCTTTATCAAAATTAATATCCCCTAAAGCTTCACCAGCCCTTTTTGCATCTTCAATCCCCTTTTGGGTTAAATCCACATCAGTCCAGCCCGTCCATTTACCTAATTTATTCCACTCAGATTCGCCATGTCTTACTAAAACCAGTCTGGACATTAACTCTTCAAACCTTTCTTAGTGTAATTACTGTTTAATTCCTCAATCCTTAGTAGTTCATTGTACTTAGCTATTCTGTCAGTCCTGGAAAGTGATCCAGTTTTTATTTGTCCGGTTCCTAGTCCAACAGACAGGTGAGCAATAGTTGTATCCTCTGTTTCACCTGACCTATGGGAAATTATTGCTTTCCATCCTGCGTTATGTGCCATCTCAACAGCCTTGATAGTTTCAGTTAAAGTCCCAATCTGGTTTAATTTAATTAATATTGCATTTGCAGTTTTTAACTTAATTCCCTTTTCTAAAAATTTGATATTTGTCACAAATAAGTCATCCCCAATAATCTGTATATTTTCTCCAAGTTCACTGGTTAATTTTACCCAGCCATCCCAATCCTCCTGGTTTAAGCCATCTTCAACAGAAACTATTGGGTATTTCTGGGAAAGCCCCTTAAGCCACTCAATCATTTGTTCTGTATCAAGCTCTTTGCCCTCTGCCTTTAAGATATATTTCCCATCCTTAAAAAACTCAGATGCAGCCACATCCAGTGCAAATACAATATCCTCACCCAATTTAAACCCTGCTTTCTTAACTGCCTCTGAAATAAACTCTAAAGGTTCTTCATTTCCGGAAACTTTTGGGGCATAGCCCCCCTCATCCCCAACATTTATTGAAAAACCCTTTTCATCTAATAATTCTCCCAGGCTATGAAATACCTCTGACCCCATCTGTATAGCTTCTGAAATGCTTTGTGCGCCAATAGGTAAGATCATATATTCCTGGATATCTGTAGCCCAATTTGCATGTCTTCCTCCGTTCATAACATTCATCATTGGCAAAGGTAAAACTGGCTCAACTTTTTTTTGTGCCAGTGAATTTATATACATAAACAATGGGAGCTTTTGGAAGTTTGCTGCGGCATATGCAACTGCTAAAGAAACAGAAAGTATTGCATTTGCCCCAAGATTAGATTTATTTTCTGTTCCATCAAGATCAATCAATGCCTGGTCAATCTGCTGCTGATTAGTCACCTCAAAACCATTTAACAATTTATCAATTTGACCATTTACATTTTCTACAGCCTTTAAAACTGACTTGCCGCCAAACTTTTTTGGATCCTGATCCCTAAGCTCTAAAGCTTCAAATTTGCCTGTGGATGCACCTGATGGCACAGCAGCCCTTCCTATTGTCCCATCTTCTAAAATCACATCTGACTCAATTGTAGGATTACCTCTTGAGTCTAAAATCTGCCTTGCATGGATCCTTTTTATCTTCACAAAGTAATCTTACTTGGAATTTTTTGCATCATCAAGTGCCATCTCTACTAACTTTTTTGTTAAATCTGGAAATGAAATCCCTGCAGTAATTTCAACTCCTGGTAAAAATCTTTCAATAAAAAGTTTAGTATCAGCTTTTAATACTGATGGAAAACCGAATTCTATAATTTCTCGTATTAGCTTGACACCATTAAGGTGGGAAGCTAAAATCTTCCACTTTGATGTAGGTATATTATTTGACTCACAAAACTTCTTAAAAGAAATCTTATACCAGCCTTTTTTGAACGATCTCCAACCCCCTCCTATATATGGTTTGTTTAAAGTTTTTAAAAATTTATGAAGTTTTCCTCCCTCGCCCTCTTCACCATGAATTACAGGAAATATAACGTCAAAATTTGCAGATACATTTTTTAATTCCTGATATCCTTTCCTTAAATCAAATATTTTTACTTTAAAATTATTTTCCTCTAAAGCTTTTTGACTTCCTTTGCAGAAATTAAGGATATTTTTCTCTCAGAAGAATCCCCTCCGCTGATTATTAAAACCCTCATGAGCTTTTAATTATTAAAAACTTTGGTAAGATAGTCAAATGCAAAAAATTAAAAATTATTTAGAGAAAACAAAATCTTACTCAACCTTGAGGTTTATTTTGGAGATGACTTTTTTGGCATTTTTGTTAAAAATCCTTCTTTCTTTAGTTGTGGGAATTATTTTTACAATGCTTAATATACCCAATGATCCTAACTTAAGCTTTGAAACAGAACTTTTAAAATTTAACCCAATTTTAATTTTAATTTTTGTGGTGTTCTTTGCCTCATTTGAAACCATCACCTCCCAGTGGTTTATCCTCTGGCTCTCTTCAAAATTTACTAAAAGTATTTTTACTCAAATTATGGTTTCATCAACAGTCTTTGGAATCCTGCACTTTGACCCAGCTTTTTCAATAATAGTTATCCCTATTGGAATGATTTTGGCCTGGAGCTTTTTAATTTACAGAAAAAAATCTCTCTGGTCTGCCCTTTGGGTCACAACAGCAATCCATATCCTCCACAACCTGGCAGCAGCTTATCTTCTATATTTATCTATTATTTAAAAACTCTCTCCAAAGCTTCATTGAATTTTCTCCCCCTGTCAAATTCATTTTGGAAAAGGTTAAATGATGTAGCCCCTGGAGAAAATAAAACTGTATCTCCCATTTTGACCTCAAGTCTTAGGTCTTTTAATAATTTAGTTAAGTCATCATAGTTGCTTCTTAAAATATCCCTGTGTTTAATAAATTTTCTTAACTCATCTGTAGCATCACCCTCTAAAAAATAAACAGCTTTTGCTGATCTGTCTATCTGATGGGCCATCTGATCATAATTAAGACCTTTGTTCATTCCCCCGCATATCAAAATTGCATTATTAAAAGTTTTTAGAGCAGATATGGCAGCATCAGGAGTTGTAGCAGCGCTGTCATTATAGATTTTAACTCCGTTAAAAATCTTAATTAGCTGGGTCCTAAACTCTACCCCTTCAAATTCTTCAAATGCAGTGATAATTTTTTCTTTGGGAATATCAAATTTCTTAGAAACTGCAAATGCAGCAGCAAAATTTTCTAAGTTATGTTCCCCCCTTAGCTTTGGTTTAAAACCTTTTGGTAAATCTTTTTTTGAGTATTTAATTATTTTTCCATTAAAACCCTTTAAAAACTTGGGATTATTAACTGTTTTACTGTCTGCATTAATGAAAAGAAAATCTTTCTCAGTTTGATACTTCGCGATTATTCTTTTCGCACTAATATATTCATCCATATCTTTGTAATAATTTAAATGGTCTGGAAATATATTTGTAATAATTGCAAAATAAGGAGAGACTTTTTTATCTTCAAATGCTTCCAGCTGAAAAGATGAAATTTCCAAAATAACCAGGGTTTTTGGGTTAATTTTATCTAAACTATCCAAAACAGACTTCCCTATATTCCCAGCCAAAATTACATTTGTCTTGTCTGATGACTGACGTCTGATTACTGACGACTCTTTCAGCGCCTCATATATTAATGATGCAGTTGTAGATTTTCCTTTAGTTCCTGTTACTCCAATTATCTGTTTAGGATTTACAAACTCTAAAAAAATTCCTATGTCTGTTTGAATCTCTTTCCCTTGTTTTTTTGCATATTCTAAAAATTCATTCCCGGGTTTTATTGCCTGGTTTCTAATTATCAAATCAGCCCAGTCAATATCCCCCATCCTGTGTCCCTCTAAAACATACTCAATCTCACTAAATTCAAAAAGTTTTTCTAAAGAGGGTTTTAAAACCTTTGCATCCTTTAAATCTGTAACTCTAACCCTGGCTCCAGCTTTGGCAAAAAATTTGGCAGCCCCCACTCCCCCATCATTCAATCCTAATCCCAAAATTAATACTTTTTTATCTTTATAATTCTTCATTCTTTAAATATTCAGCTAACTTCTCTAATGCTATTCTTCTTGGTGAAGATATAAAATAATCCTTTACTTCCATCTCTGCTCTAGTTTGCTTAAATCCCTCTGGAATAAAAATTGAATCAAATCCAAATCCATTCTCACCTCTGGGTTTGTCTGCAAGATTACCCTTAATCACACCCTGAAAGATATGAACTTTTACTCCATCATGATAACCCAAAGATGTAGTAGCTGAAGCAGCTCTATTTCTGTTATCCAAAAGCTCACAAATCTTTTTATTGCCAATCTCCTGATGAAAATATTTAATAAAAGGACCTGGCAGAGCCCCAAATTCTTCAATAACTATAGATGTATCCTCAACCAAAACTGGAGCTTTTAATAGCTTAAATGCCTCACTAACTTTATGCTCTATTACTTCTTTTGGGTCCAGAGACTGAATTTCATGAAGTTCTAAGCTTTTATGGGAAACAGGATAACTAAGCATCTTACTCACCTGATCTGCCTTTCCCTGGTGGCTAGTTATAAGTGTAATTTTTTTATGCTTTAAATCTTTAATCATTAATCCTCAATCCTCAATCACTCTTCTACCAATCTTATCAACATCTCCAGCTCCCATGAAAAATACTACATCCCCACCCCTTATTGCTACTTTTAAAAACCCCTCTACCTCATCTTTGGGTCCCAAGTATGACACAGTGGCCTTCCCAATTGCATCTACTAACTCTTTAGAAGATGTTAACCCTATATCTTTTTCTCTTGATGGATAGATATCAATAATAAAAGTCTGGTCAATAGGAAGATCCTGAAAAACTTTCACAAAGTCATCAAACAAAGCTTTAGTCCTGGTAAACATATGTGGCTCATAAAGTAAAACTATCCTTTTTTCTTTAAATTTTTCTCTGGCTGCCTCCATTGTTTTTCTAATCTCAGTTGGATGGTGACCAAAATCAGAATATATTTGTGCTCCCCTAAATTCCCCAATAAACTCAAATCTTCTGCCCAAACCTGCATAAGAAGATAAACTTTGGGAAATTGTCTGGGGATCTAAACTTAATGATAAACCTAACTGGAATACAGCACTAGCATTTAATTTATTAAAATCCCCTGGAACCTTTAGATTTAAATTTAGTATGTGTTTTGAATAATCTATTACTGTCACAGGAGAGTCTTTCATCACATCTTTAATAATGTCTGCAACATTAGGGTCTTCTAAATTTGCAATAATAATTTTTTTAGTTTGAGCTAAAAAATTCCTGAAAGATTTTTTGACATCCTCTATATCTTTAAAATATTCTGGATGGTCCATTTCAATATTGGTAATAATTGTGATATCTGGTTTGTAAAACTGGAAATTATCATTATATTCATCTGCCTCTGTTATAAAAAATTTGGATTTACCAACCCTGAAATTTTTGCCCCAACTGGGAACTATTGCCCCAAGTTCTACAGTTGGGTCCAAATTTGCATCCCCTAAAAGTTTGGCACTCATTGCAGTCACAGTAGACTTACCATGAGTCCCACAAACTGCAATCAAAAATTTATCTTTGTGCAAATACTCCCCCATAAACTCCTGCCAGGTTAATACAGGTATATTTAATTTCTTTGCTGCTAAAAGTTCTGGATTATTGGCATCCAAAGAAAAAATTGCTGGAGTCACAATAAGTAAATCCACTTTATTAGAAGATTCACTCCCGTAGTGGCCACTCAAATGCTCAGGACTATGGCCTTTAAACTTGACACATCCGATGTGTAAAGTAAATTCATTATCAGGCTCAAGGTCACAGCCGCTCACTTCAAATCCCTGAGCTTGAGCTATTGCTGCTGCACCAGATGCCCCACTCCCCCCAATTCCCAAAAAATGTATCTTCTTCATGAAGTAATTATAGTATTATTTAAAGGTCATTGCGAGCGTAGCGAAGCAATCTAGCAACAAAATAAGTCCTATTTTTTCCAAGGATTACCAGGAGGTTCTTCACTTAACAATCCAGCCGCTTCTTCCTTATTAAGAATTTTCCAATCTACATCTAAAAAATCTTTCGGTATCATACGTGAGCGTGTTACACCTACAAAACTGAGGATTCTATCAATATCACCGAAAAATTTAGTTACATTTTCTCCCTCTAAACATGCAATTTCACCATCTTCATATTGGTAAATTACTCGCACTAAACTTTCAGTAGGTTTTAGATCTCTGTGAGGTATTTCTCTACCTGTATTTTCTTTTTCTTGCATAACTCAATCCTGTTGAACAGATATTATTTCTAATTTATTTATATGTCAAGGATTGCTTGCTTTGCATGGGTTTGGATAAATCTTTTTCTTGGAGGGACTTCATCTCCCATCAGCATTGAGAAAACTTCATCTGCTCCCTCTGCATCTTCTATGGTTACCTGTTTTAGAACTCTATTCTCAGGGTTCATAGTTGTCTCCCAAAGCTGCTCTGGATTCATCTCCCCAAGCCCCTTGTACCTTTGGATCATAACTCCTGACCCTTTCTTTGGAACCACAATCTCTTCCCCATCAGCTGTTGGAAGGACTACATCATCAGTTGCTTTTTCTGGAGCAGCAGCTTTAAACTTTTTTAAAATTCCATCCCTTTCCTCATCAGTATATGCATAATGGACATCTTTCCCTTTTTGGATTTTAAACAAAGGAGGCTGGGCAATATAAACATACCCCCTGGTTAAAAGCTCAGGTAAATACCTAAATATAAATGTTAAAAGTAAAGTTCTGATGTGGGACCCATCAACATCTGCATCAGTCATTAAAATTATCCTGTGGTACCTGGCCTTATCATACTGGATAATATCCCCTATCCCTGTGCCCAAAGCTATAACTAAAGCTTTAATCTCTTCAAACTCTAAAATCTTATCAAGCCTTGCCCGCTCTGTGTTTAAAATCTTACCTTTAAGAGGTAAAATTGCCTGGGATTTTCTATCCCTGCCCTGTTTTGCAGATCCACCTGCACTGTCCCCCTCAACTATATAAATTTCAGATTTTGCAGGGTCTTTTTCCTGGCAGTCTGCTAATTTTCCAGGAAGTGTCATTCCCTCCAGAGCCCCTTTTCTTATAACAGCATCTTTGGCAGCTCTGGCAGCAGCTCTTGCTCTGGCTGCCAGTAAAACTTTTTCTATAATTCTTTTTCCTTCAGCTGGATTTTCCTCAAAAAATGTATCCAGCCCTTCTCTAACAACCTGGTTTACTACAGACTGTACCTCAGCATTTCCCAGCTTTTCCTTAGTCTGAGATTCAAACTGGATTCTGTCTGAGTCCATCTTGATAGAAATAACTGCAGTCAGTCCTTCTTTCAGATCATCACCGGTAAAATTTTCATCCTTTTCTTTTAAAGCCTCAATTTTTCTTGCATAATCATTTATCACCCTGGTTAAAGCAGTTCTAAATCCTGTTACATGAGTCCCACCTTCAGTTGTAGGTACAACATTGGCAAAACTCTCTACATTTTCATTAAAACTGTCATTATATTGGATAGCTACCTCCACAGCTATCTCATCAATCTCTCTGTTTAAAATAATAGGATCAGGATTTACTACTCCCTTATTTTTATTAAGCTGTTTTATTAAAGCAGCTAAACCTGACTGGAAGTAAAAGTGCAGTTCCTCGCCTGTTCTTTCATCGAAAAGGTGAAATGAAATTCCAGCCACCAGGTAAGCTACTTGTCTTAGTTGCTTTTTAACCTTTTCAAACTCTGGAACAATTGTAGAAAAAATAGTTGCATCAGCTAAAAAGGAAGTTTTTGTGCCTGTTTTTGCTATCCACTTATAGCTGGACTCAAAAGGCATAGGATTTTTCTTGTAATCTAGCTCTGCAACTTTAGCCTTAGGAACTCCTCTGGCATATTCCTGAAAATAAGTTTTCCCATCTCTTCTAACCTCAGCCCTAACATAATCAGATAAAGCATTCACTGCAGACACACCCACCCCATGAAGCCCAGAAGACACTTTATATCCACCCTCACCAAACTTACCTCCGGCATGAAGGGTGGTCATAATCACCTCAAGCGCAGATTTACCAGTTTTAGGATGGATATCAACAGGAATACCCCTCCCATCATCAGCCACGGTCACATAGTTGCCCTCAGAAAGTGTCACCCAGACATTTTTAGCATGCCCAGCTAAAGCCTCATCAATAGAGTTATCCACAACCTCTTTTATCAGGTGGTGAAGTCCTCTGGCATCAGTAGAACCAATATACATTCCAGGCCTTTTTCTTACAGGCTCAAGCCCTTCTAAAACCTGAATCTGGGATGCATCATATTTTTTTGAATCAGCCATGATGGACAGTTTAGCATAGTGAATATTTTATTGCAAACTAATACATTCAAATTAGCTTGTTATATCAGTCCAAACTCAATGATTAATGATTAAAGATGAAAGATTAAGGATTCTATTCATCAATCATTATTCATTAATCTTTAATCACCTACTGGAAGCTCCAGCATCAAATACTCCAAAATCCCCCTTATCCCCACATTTGCCCCTGCCCACTCTTCAGCTTCTATTAGTTTTTTTGCAAACTCCAAGTTTTTTTTATCCTCCAGCTTCTCTCCTCTAAAATAATTTGTTAAAGCCCTCAAAAATCCTTCCTTATCCTCTGTTTTTTCTACAAATTCAAATCTTTCTTCTAGAGTCATTTTCTGAAGTTTCTCAATGTCATTCTGAGCCGCAGGCGAAGAATATAAATTCATATCCTTCACTTCGTTCAGGATGACAATCTCACACCTAGACAGAATTGTTGGTATCAACTGATCTTCCTTCTCTACCCCCAGAATTATCACTGCTTCCTCAGGAGGTTCCTCTAAAGTCTTTAAAAGGGAATTTTGTGCTTCAGGAGTAAAATTTTGGGCACTTTCTATAAAAACTCCTCTTCCTTTAGTAGAGTAAGGCTTTAAACTTAAATGTTCTCTAACCCTTTTAGAAGCCTCAACCCCCAACCTTTCTTCATTATTTATATATAAAACATCAGGATGGTCTGTTTTTAAGTCATGTTCACCTAAAATCTTCAGAAACTCTTCCTGCCTTATATTAAGATCTGGAGAAATAAAAATCCTTGCAATCACAAAAAGGATTATATCACCCAAAAACTAATTGACACAGGAGCTTTAAAATGAGAATAATGTATATAGTCCCACCTGCCCTGGGATACTGTCCACATGGATCAATCACAAATAAACATTACTGATATTTTATTAAAATCAGGAGTTCTCAACTCTGATCAGGTTTCCGCAGTCAATTTAGAAAGTATAAACACTGGCCAGCCCATTGAAAAGATCATTTTAGACCACAAATTTGCCTCACAGGAAGACATTGCAAAAGCCAGGGCCCAGACTTTGGGTATCCCATTTGTATCTTCCCAGCAGATGGAAAATATAGCTATAGAGTCAGAAATCCTTAATTCAGTTCCTGAAACTGTTGCCAGAAGGTATAAATTAGTGCCTTTTAGAATGGATTCAGATGGACTAGCCATTATCATGACAGATCCGCTAGATCTCCAGGTTGTCCAGTTTATAGAAAAAAAGACTGGCAAAAAGGTCAAGCGCTACATGGGTCTTCCTGCAAATATTATTAATGTAATAAATGATCAGTACTCTCAAAATTTAACCACTGAAGTTGTCTCAGCCTTGAAAGAAGTTACATCATTAAACCCTGAAGAGAAAAAGGAGTCAGAGTTTGATACTGCTGAAGTTATCAGGGAAGCGCCAGTAGCCAACATAGTCACCCAGCTTCTGGAGTACGCAGTCCGCACCAAAGCCTCAGATATCCATATTGAGCCTGAGGAGGAACAAACCAGAGTCCGTTACAGGATTGATGGAATCCTCCATGAAAAGATTCTGCTTCCCAGAAAAGTCCATGATGCAGTTATCTCCAGGATAAAAATTATGTCCGCTATGAAGATTGATGAAAAAAGACTCCCCCAGGACGGCAGGTTTACCTTTTCAGAAAATGATCGGGATATTGATTTAAGGGTTTCCACCCTGCCAACTGTCTTTGGAGAAAAAGTAGTTTTAAGGCTTCTGCCAAAATCAGAAAAACCACCTACCCTTGGGGATTTAGGTTTAAGGGCAGCTGCATTAAAGAACCTTGAAAGCCAAATGCTCAGGACCCACGGAATCATTTTGATCTGCGGGCCAACTGGATCAGGTAAAACTACTTCGCTTTATTCAATTCTTTCAAAACTTTCAACCACCAGGGTCAATATCTTAACAATTGAAGACCCGGTTGAGTATCACATAGAAGGGGCAAACCAGGTTCAGGTTAATCCAACCATAGGCCTTACCTTTGCTGCAGCTTTAAGGACCTTTTTGAGGCAGGATCCTAACATTATTTTAGTTGGAGAGATTAGGGATACTGAAACTGCAGAACTGGCTATTCAGGCAGCACTAACTGGCCACCAGGTCTATTCAACCCTCCACACCAACTCTGCAGCAGGGGCTCTCCCCAGGCTTTTGGATATGGGAATGGAGCCATTTTTGTTAGCTTCTGCAGTCAATGCCATAGAAGGTCAAAGAATCTTAAGAAAAATCTGCTCCCACTGCAAATATTCATATACCCCCCCTCCTGAAGTTATGGAAAATCTAAAGTCTGTCTTAGGCCCATTAATGCCACAAGGCCAGGTAAATCTTTACAAAGGTAAAGGATGTGGAGAATGCGGCAACTTAGGCTACCTGGGCAGGATCGGTATTTATGAGGTTCTTCCTGTTTCTGAAAAAATTATGAGGCTTGTCTTAGAGAGGGCTTCAACTCAGGATATAGAAACCCAGGCAGTATCAGAAGGAATGATGACAATGAAACAGGATGGCTATTTAAAAGTTTTGGAAGGGGTTACAACTTTGGAAGAGGTATTAAGGGTAGCCCAAGACTGACTCGTTATGGGTTATGAGTTCATTGTTCATAGAATTATTTGTTTATACTATTAACCATGATCTACAAGTGAGCATAGCGAACGTACTAATAACTAATTTATGACTATACAACAGCTTTTACAACTTGCCATAGAAAGAAATGCATCAGACTTACATTTATTGGCAAAATATAAACCCATGCTGCGTATTAACGGAGATTTAGTTTCTGTTGCCCAGGCTCCGGTGCTCACAAATGAATTAATTGAATCTTTGGTGGTCCCCTTAACTAATCCTATCCAAAAAGACATTTTAATAAAAGAGTGGGATCTCGATTTAGGCCTGGAATTTGAAGACAAAGCCCGCTTCAGGGTCAACCTTTACAGGCAGCGGGGATCACTAGCTGCTGCAATGAGGCTGATTCCTAAGCAAATCAGGAACCTGGAGGAAACAGGACTTCCTCCTGTTATCTCAAAACTCACAGAGTTGAGACAAGGGTTTGTACTGGTTACTGGACCCACAGGCCATGGAAAATCTACAACCCTGGCAGCATTTATTAATAAGATTAATCAAACAAGAGGTGCTCACATAGTTACTATTGAAGACCCGGTTGAGTATGTATATCCTGAAGGAAGATCGATCATTTCTCAAAGAGAATTAAACACAGACACTAAATCTTGGGATAATGCCCTAAAATCAGCTCTACGTGAAGACCCGGATGTTGTCTTAATTGGAGAAATGAGAGATTTAGAAACTATTGCAACTGCTATAACAGTTGCCGAAACTGGTCATTTGGTATTTGCGACACTCCATACTAATTCAGCTGCCCAGACTTTAGATAGGATTATCGATGTATTTCCGGCAAATCAGCAGCCCCAGATCAGGGTCCAGTTAGCTGCAGTTTTAGAAGCTGTTATCTCTCAAAGACTCATTCCCACTATTAGTCCTGGCAGGGCTTTGGCAGCTGAAGTTTTATTCAGTTCTCCAGCCTTAAGAGCAATCATCAGGGAAGGTAAAACCCATCTCATAGATAATCTTATCCAGACTTCTGCAGAAGCAGGAATGGTCAGTCTGGAGATGTCACTTATGCTTTTGGCAAAAGAAGGTATTATATCCATTGAGACTGCCCAGGAGTACTCTCTAAGGCCATCAGTCTTTAATAAACTAATGGGCGGAGGCGCTTTAAAATGAATCATCATTTGATCAATTGAATATATGCCCATTTATGACTATTCAGCCAGAGACCTTCAAGGGGTCGACCATAAGGGAACAATTGAAACAATTGATGAAGGACGCGCCGCCCGTATCCTCTCGCGCCGGGGCTTAATAGTTACCTCCCTAAAAGAACAAAAAGAGACTGGTATTAAATTTCTGGAAAAGTATTTAAATTTAAACAAGGTTCCTTTTGGTGACATGGTTGTCTCTACCCGTCAGCTGGCAACTATGATAGATTCTGGACTGGTTCTTTCGGAAGCTTTGGATATTTTAGTTGAGCAGCAGCAAAAAAACAGTAAATTCAAATTAATATTAAGTGATATTTCAAGGGATGTTAAATCGGGAATGGATCTTGCAACATCCATTAAAAAACATCCGAATGTATTTCCTCCGCTATATTCAAGTCTTGTAAAATCTGGAGAGCAGGCAGGAAATTTAGATGTTGTGCTTAACCAGCTTGCAACTAACCTTGAAAAAGACCGGGAATTTAAAGCTAGAATAAAAGGGGCTTTAATTTATCCTATAATGATTATAATTATGATGGTTGTAGTCGTTGGAATCATGATGTTTTTTGTTATCCCCCGCCTTATAAGCTTATACACTCAGTCTGATATCGAGCTTCCCCTTCCTACTAAAATACTTATTGCTTCATCCAATTTTATGACATCTTATTGGTGGCTGCTTTTGATCATGGGGGTTATTACCGGGATAGTCTTTAAAAGGTGGGTTGCAACTCAGGAAGGGAGGTTTAAATTTGATAATTTAATGCTCCATACTCCCATTGTTGGCAGAATAGTTAAAGGTACAAACCTCACCTATTTTACCAGAACTTTTGGCCTGCTTGCTACCGCAGGTGTTCCAATCCTGGACTCCTTAAGAATTATTGAAGATGTTATTGACAATATGGTTTACAAAAAAGCAATAGCTCAAGCCTATATCGGGGTAGAACGGGGTTTGACTCTTTCCAATCAGCTGGAAGCTTCAGGTGTTTTTCCTAAAATTATCTCCCAAATGTTTAAGGTTGGAGAAGAAACAGGAAAAGTTGACAAAGTTGCCTATAAATTGGCTGAATATTTTGAATCAGAAGCAGATAATCTAGTTAAGAATCTAACAGTTATCATTGAGCCTGTAATATTAGTCATGTTAGGCATCGGGGTAGCATTCTTAGTCCTTTCGATAATCTTACCAATCTATAAGTTGACAACCTCATTTACATAATAAATTTACTACTTGACTGTGCATCACAAGATATGACTACAATAGTATAGACGTTTTAAGGAGGTGAGATAATTTGAAGAAACTAGCTGCCCAAAGCTTTACTTTAAAGAGGAAGTCCTCTATAACTGGATTTACCTTAGTAGAGCTTCTAGTTGTTATCGCAATTATTGCAATTCTTGCAGCAGTTGTGGTACTTATTATCAATCCATTGGAATTAACAAGAAGAGGCCGTGATGCAGCCAGACTTACAGATTTGGCAAATTTGCAGCAGGCTATTAATGTTGCAGTCCAGGAAGCTACAACAGCAGGTGCTAACATTGCATGTGCAGGAGCTGCAGCAGGTTGTATAGACAACAGCCAAGGTGGATCTCGTTTAACAGATGGTACAGGTTGGGTAAGGGTTAATTTAGGTGTGCAAACTAGCGTTTCAGTTCCTACGCTCCCTGTTGATCCGACAAATACTGCAGGAGCTACCGGACTTCACTATACCTATTGTGGAAGTGGTGACAATTGGGAAATTATTACAGATTTAGAGTCTCAGCAACAGATAGGTAAAGAAGGGACTGATGGAGGAACAGATGCCGCAAAATATGAGGTTGGATCTGTATTAAACTTATTAGGTACTGCACTTCCAGGAGGTGCAGGTAACTGTACTTATTAATGTACACTTGGTTTATATTGGGATTAGGTTTACTTTTTGGGTTATTACTTGGAAGCTTAGCCAAGGCCTTAGCTGATAGAAGTGTAAGTAATAAATCATTCTGGGGAAGGTCATATTGTGAAAGTTGTAAACATAAGCTTTCATGGTATGACCTTTTTCCCATTCTGTCTTTTGTTTTTACTCAGGGAAAATGCCGCTACTGTCAAAAAAAAATAAGTTTTGAGTATCCTTTAGTTGAAATTATCACAGGAATTTTAATTTCAATACTTTTTTACTTTTATTTGCCAACTAATTTCTTAACCCTCCCGGTCTTTCCCTTAACTATTCTAGTCTTTGATCTTATATTTAAAGCCTTTGTGATTGTAGTTTTGGTTATTGTACTTATAACAGATATAAAAGAGGGTCTTATACCAGACAGAATTACCTATCCTGCCATAGTAATTACCTTCTTTTATCTTTTATTCATATCTTCAGTTAAAATTTATATGCTTTATTATTCAACAATAAATTCAAGCATTGGCCTATACTTACTCCCCCCACAATCTGATTATTATTTAAGGCATGCACAGGATATCATTGTTCCATTTCTACAAAACATCTTAACCTCTTTGGGTATTGGACTTTTTTTTCTTTCATTGATTTTAGCAACAAAAGGTAGAGGTATGGGGGGTGGTGATATGAAACTAGGCGTCTTCATCGGACTAGTCTTAGGTTTTCCACTGGCAGTAATCTCACTTATGCTGGGATTTTTAACTGGTGCAATTGTCGGAATCCTCCTCCTTATTATAGGTAAGAAAAAATTTGGGCAAACTATACCCTTTGGTCCATTTCTCTCTCTAGGTGCAATTTTAACAATTTTTTGGGGTGAAAAAATCTTAAATTGGTACATAAACTTAAAATTAGGTTAAGTGTTGACAAGTAAGTTTACTTGCTGAAATACTAAGTTAGATCCAAATGAAAAATTTTCTGCCAACAACTCTTAAAAAAAATTCTTCTGGTTTTACCTTGATTGAACTGATGATCACTATATCAATTATTGCCATACTTGCAGTGACCGGGATTATAATCTATACAGGAGCCCAAAAAAGGGCCCGGGACTCAAAAAGAAGACAAGATATAACTTCAATAACTCAAGCTCTGGAAACAAATAAACCCCCAACATCCCCAATATATGCACCTCTTGCAAATTCCCATTTTTCAGGAGGAAAAATTCCAAGTGAGGCAAATCCGGAAAAATACTGTTTGGCAAAAAATACAATTGACAAAACACCTCCTGCAGAACCTGTTACTGCTGGGGATTGGCAGGCAGGCCAGGATTGTCCTGGCGGAGCGGCAAACTACAAAATCGCATCTTCAAGTGCAAGTGCAGTATACGAAAATGGGTCAGATGCTCTTTCATGGACTGTTTGTGCATACCTTGAACAAGACTCCCCCAATTACTTCTGCCGCTCAAGCTCTCAGTAAATCCTTGATTACTTCTTAAATTAATGCAAAAATTATTCTAATGCCCAAAGGTTTTACCCTAATTGAAGTTTTAATTGCAATTACTATTGTCGGAATAGTTTTTGGAGTGATTATTACTTCAGGATCAGCACTTCAAAGAAGCTCAAGGGATACCCAAAGGGAAGTAGATCTTAGGAATTTGCAGTCAGCCCTTCAGCAATACTATTCTGATCAAAGCTTTTATCCATCTGCTATCACTCTTGCAACTCTTGACAGTTTAACCAGCGGCACTGGCAATCCAACCCCGCCTGCAACTCCAAAAACTTATCTAAATCAAATTCCTAAAGAACCCAGAACCGGCGATCCTTCCTATTGTTACTCAGCCCAGGCCACAAAAACTATCCAAAGCTGTGAAAATAATTCGGTTAGGTGTCATTATTATCTTCTTTGCGCAGCCAAAGAGGCAGCATCTTCTGGTCAGGCTCCATCCGCTGAGTGTGAAGCAGCCTGCGGTTCAGCCTACAATCTTCAGGTTACCCCTATACAATAGTTTCCCTAGCAATAAACCCGCAAATTGTGATAATTTAAAGGTAATGCCCGGAAAAAAGCTATCAGCAATCAGCTATCAGCTATCAGACAGTAGACAAAAAGAGTCTGACGACTTTTCCACTGGTTTTACTCTTATCGAAATACTGGTTGCCATAAGCATAGTAGTGATTGTTTCAGCTGTAGCTTTGCCAAATCTCAGAAACTTTTCCAATGATCAGGATCTGGATAATAAAATCTCAGAATTAAAAAACATCTTAAGAAAAGGGCAGTCCTCTTCAAATTCCAGTGCACTCTGCTCAAACAACAGTGCATCTACCAGCTTTTATGTTTCTATCTCATCTTCCTCAGCCACCCTTTATTCAACCTGTGCTTCAGGTCCTCTAAATACCCTAAATTCTCTTGAGTTTAATCCGCCAATAGTTTTATCCCAGACAAGTTGTGCATTTACAGATCTTCCTGCAGTGGTCACCTTTACAAATACCCAAACTGCTTTTACCTGCAATACTACCCCTCTAAATCAGCCTAATTTATCAATTACTTTGCTAAATCAAAGTAGCGGCGCATCAAAAGTTATCAGTATCTTAAAAGGAGGTGTAATCAGTGACAATTAACCAAAAAGGTCAGTCCATCCTCGAAATAACCATTGCGCTTGGGCTTATTCTTATAGTAGTTTCAGGAATTGCAGTAGCCACACTGAATGGACTTAGAAATAGCCAGTTTTCCAGAAACCAGCTTCAGGCCACTAAATATGCTCAGGAAATGCTTGAAGGAGTTAGGGCCACAAGAGAAAGGGATTACACAGTTTGCGGACCAGCCCCAATTATAAAATGGAGTGATTTATGGTCTTCAAATGCCTGTACCCCTACTCTAAGCTGCAATTTTATTCTCCAGACAAGCGGTACCTGTCCAGACAATGCCAAAGCAGACCCATTTTGGCTGTCTCCTACACTAAATCCAGCCCAGATCACTTTTTCCGGGACAGTCTTTACAAGAATCATAAATATTCAAGACTACCAGGCAAACCTAAATCAAAAATTAGTTACAGCAACAGTCTCATGGCAGGATGCTTCAGGTTCCCATAAATCAGAACTAACAACGATTTTGGCTGAAGTCAGATAAAATGAATAAAAAAGGATTTTCACTGCTGGAAGTTGTCATAGGAATTGCAATCCTTGGACTAATAGGATCTTTTTTGGGTGGAATATTAACCAGGGTCTATAAAGGCAACAGCAAAACTACACTAGTCGGCAATATAAAGCAAAACGGGCAAACCGCCCTTAATACACTGGACACCGCCATCAGAAATGCCGAAACTGTAGTTTGTCCCCTAAATTCCAGCCTCTCAGATGTGATAGTTCTCCAGGATAAAGGTGGAAACTATATCAGATTTAAGTACTATCCCCAACCTGCAAATAATCTCTATAATGGATTTATAGAACAAGATATGCTGACTCTTTCTGACCCAAACCAGGCACTAACTCTTTGCAGTGCACCAAATCAGGCACCATTTTCAATTACTGATCAAAATACAAAAAGTGGAGTTTCAGTATTAAGCGGAAGTTTTCAGGTAAATAAAATAAGGGGACTAAAAGATGTTGTCAGTATCAGTTTTCAGATAGGTTCTCCTGTTGCTGGAGGATCAGGCTTTGAAAATACAATCGAGGGAAATTCAATTGGTTTTCAAACTTCAGTTCAAATAAGATGAATAGACAAAAAGGACAAATAGTTATTATTTTACTTTTGATAACCCTGGTTGCCCTTTCTGTGGGTTTAGCTATTACCCAAAGGACTCTCACAAATTTAACTACTTCAACCCAAAATGAACAAGCTTCCAGGGCTTTTTCTGCAGCTGATGCAGGAATTGAGAGGGCAATCCAGGCTTCTGAAAATGATCCAAACTTCTCAAGCCTTTCAACATTTGATGTAGGTCCTGACTCAAAAGCTTCAGTTACCAGAGTAATTCTTCCAAATCCAAACCAGGCTCTTGAATACCCTCCTTTGGGAAAGGAAACTATTGCACAATTTTGGCTTATAAATCCGGATAACTTTAACGATGCTGCGTTTTTGAATAATGAAGTTGATATTTACTTTGGCAAATTCGATGTCTTGCCAGGATCTACAGATACACCGGCTCTAGAAATTAATGCCGTAATTTTAGATATATCTACTAATAGTTATTTATCTTCCAGATACTATATAGATTCTGCAAGCTCAACACAGCAAACCGGCAGGTCTCCTGAAAATGGTTTTACTCTATCCAATCAAAACTGCAACGGTAATAATCTGATAAACACCTCGAGTTCTAAAGACGCTTCAAGTGACCGCAAATTTAGATGTAAACATCATTTAGTTCTAAGTACTGACAGTAATAAAAAACCAATTATACTAAGGATAAGAATTCTTTATAGTAACTTAAATCATCCTATAGCAGTAGCACCATCACCTTTACTAAGTAATTCACTCCCCCCGCAGGCATCTATTTTTAAATCTACAGGAATTTCAGGCCAAAGCCAAAAGACCCTTCAAGTTTTTAGATTAAAATACGTTGTGCCGAATTTCTTTGAATTTTCTATCTTCTCAGCAGGAGATATCCAGAAAAACACAAATTAATATGCAAAAGGGTGTTTCGGTAATTGAAATTGTAATAGTAACTGCAATATCAGGGATGATTGTGCTTCTTTTGACTAACCTTCCAAACTCACTTTCTTTGATAGGCCAAAGCTCTCATGAATCTTTGGCAAATCAAATACTTTCAGAAAAAATTGAATCCATTAGGGCTTCTGGGTATGCTATTTTAGCAGATGGGACGGCCCCAATAATTGATTCAAGACTTTCCCAATTAACCCAGGCATCTGGCGATATCATAGTGGAAGGCTGCCTACCGGAGGTTTGCACCCAGAGTGAAGAGATGAAAAAAGTAATCCTGAATCTATACTGGCATGAACAAAAAGGAGATAGAAGTATTTCAATAACAACATATATATCCAATGGAGGACTAAATTAATGAAGAATTCTTTTGGCGCTGGCCTGTTAGAAGTGCTAGTAGCAATAACAATTTCAGCTGCAGCAGGAGTCTTACTTATAAAAACTTTTGTTGAAAACCAGGGGTTATATTTTGAGCAGTCATCAAAAATTACCCAGGGATTTTCTATAAACAGCGCATATTCTGAAATTTCAGAGTCAATAAAAAAAAGTTCAGCAGTTGCCCCGGCCAACCTAATCGGAAGCCCGCAATTTACTACGGATAATAATACTTTGGTACTGGAACTTCCATCAATAGATAGCTCAGGAAATGTTATAAATCAGACTTTTGACTACATTGTGATAACCCGTGAGGGTCAAAACTTAAGTTTTCTAAAAAAGAAACTTTTCCCAAACCCTTTAAGTCAAAGAAGCCCGGAAGACAAGCTTTTGGCTACCAATGTTTCAAGCTTCACACTAAGTTATAAAGATCAGGCTGGAAACCAGGTAAGTCCAACAAATGCCCAAAAAGTAAGCTTTAATTTTGAACTTTCCCAAAAGGCAGGTTATGCAAACCAGCAGTCTTCTGCAGCAGGTGAAATTAACTTAAGGAATAACTAATGTTCGTTCTTTCACTGATTACTCTCACAATTATAACAATCACAACTCTTGGGCTAATTGCAGGCTCACTAACTTTTCACCAGAACTCAAAATATACAACCAATGCTCTGCAGGCCAATAACCTGGCAGAAGCAGGTATTGATAAAGCTGTTGCTTTTTTAAACTCCTCAGGCGGGACATATAATGGTGAAGGCGAAACCCAGCTTGGTCCAGGTACCTATGAAGTAACAGTTGCAAATATATCTGCATCTAACAAATTGATTAAAGCTACGGGATATATCCCGGATAAAGAAAACGCAAAAACAAAAAGATCTGTGCAGTTAGAAGTCTCTAAAGGTACTGGTGTAGCCTTTAATTATGGTCTGCAGATAGGAGAAGGAGGATTGGTGATGGGAAACGGTGCAATTATAGACGGGTCCTTATATTCAAATGGAAATATAACTGCTGGAAATACTAACTCCTTTACTGGGGATGTATATATTGCAGGGGGTATTCAGCCAACAGCAGACCAGCAAACTGAGTGCATAGACCTAAATTGCCAGGACTACCTATTTGGTAAGAATGTAGCAGGAAGTAACATTTTAGATGTAGCCCAAAGCTTCAGCCCCTCAGCAACAGGTACCCTTAATAAGGTTTCATTAAAACTAAAAAAAGCAGGCAGCACGCCAAATGTCACAGTCAGAATTTTAACAAACAATAATAACTCTCCAACAAAAACAGTTTTAACTTCAGGTACTTTGAATGCAAATCTAGTCACAAATTCTGATCCGCCTAGTTTTGTAGATATTCCGATGTCCCCGCCAGTTAACTTAAATTCGAGTACAAATTACTGGATTATGGTTGACACATCTTCTGACCCTTCAAATTATTGGTCCTGGTCTGCAGACTCACTTCAGACTTACACTCCTGGTGCTGCAAAATGGTCACAAAACTGGAATGCTGGATCACCGGTCTGGAATAGCACAACTTATGATCTAGGGTTTAAAACATATACTGGTGGTGTAGTCACATCTTTTTCAACTGGAAATAGCTCATCTGTTAATGGGGATGTCCATGCGAATACAATTTCAGGCGGAAGCTACACAATTTCAGGCGATGCCTACTATCAGACTATCTCACAAAGCGTGACAGTTTCCGGGACACTCTACCCTGGTTCCCAGGATCCTGCTGCTACAGTATTTCCAGTTTCAGACTCTAATATCTCTGAGTGGAAAAATGAGGCTGAAACTGCAAATGTTTTCTCTGGAAATATTACAGGCTGCAATATGAATTTAGGACCAGGTAAATATATAGGCAGCCTAACGCTTGATAATAATTGCACAGTAAATATTACCTCTCCTGTTTGGATTACAGGCAATATAATTACAGGCAACAGCGTAAAATTTAAACTAAGTCCAAGTGCAGGCAGTTCTTCAGGAATGGTTATAGTTGATGGAACAACTACTCTGGGAAACGGATGTGTTACTAATTCTTGCGGGTTCCTTGGTTCAGGGACCCCAGGGAGTTATTTAATGCTCCTATCAATATATGATTCTCGCACCAATGGAAACTCAGCATTAGTTACTGGCAATAACTTTTTTAGCGGAATTTATTATTTGCCATACGGAATTGTCACTTTAGGAAATGATGCCAAATTTACTGAACTTTCAGCCTGGAAGTTAGTTTTGGGAAATAACTTAAGGCTTAATTATGACCAGGGGCTTGCTAATGTATTTTTCTCTTCTGGTCCTTCAGGCTCGTATTCTGTCATTAAAGGCACTTATCAAAGCAAGTAATTTGTTGTACACTCATTCTAGGACTAGGTTTTAACTAGCCCATTTTGCCCATGGCTTCAGGAACAAAAATTGGTTTAGATATTGGATACTCATCAATTAAAGTTGTTGTGCTCTCCCACAAAGATAAAGTCCCCCGTCTTTTGTCGCTTGGTCATATTGCAGCACCCCAACCTGGAATAGTTTCTGAAGCTGATTTAGATCTGGATGCTGTCTCTAAATCAATCAGTACATTGATTGATGAAGTTAAACCTCCAACAAGGGATGTAGTCGTAGGATTGCCTGAATCAAGAATTTTTACTAGGGTGGTATATGATCTCCCTTTTTTATCAGATGACGAATTAGGTCAGGCTATCCGTTATGCAGCAGAAGAGTTTGTTCCCATGCCGATTAAAGATGTTAACCTTTATTACCAGGTTCTATTCCGGTCTCCAAAAAAAGATGCTAAATCCAGAACTGTGGTTTTTGTAGTTGCGGCACCTAAACTTTTAATCGCCAAATACCTGAAAGTTTTAACCCAGGCAGATTTAAGGCCAGTGGCAATAGAAACAGAGCTTATTGCTGCGAGCAGATCCCTGGTTTCATTTAGCACTTACTCTCCAACAACTCTGATCATCCAGTTGGGGGCTTCCACCACAGATTTTGCAATAGTTTCTGAAGGATTAATACTTTTAACCCGCTCCATTGCAACTGGCGGGATAGCCCTAACCAGGATTATTGCCCAGAGTTTTAACTTTGAACTTGTCCAGGCAGAAGAATATAAAAAAGTATATGGGCTATTAGAAGACCAGCTAGAAGGAAAACTATATAGGACTTTAAAGCCAATTGTTGATGTCATAGTCACGGAAGCTAAAAGGATGATTCAGGCCCATGAAACTCAAAACAAGCAAAGGTTAATCAAAAGGGTTGTTCTTTCAGGAGGAGGTGCCCAGCTTCCCGGGCTGGTACGCTATTTTACAGACAACCTGGGCCTGGAAGTACAGGAGGCAGATCCCTGGCTTGGCATAACAATAGATCCAAATTTAAAAAACAAACTGGCAGTAGAAGGGCCCCACTATGCTGTATCAGCAGGACTTGCCTTAAGAGAGGAGTAAATTATGAATAAATTGGAAATTAATTTGCTCCCCCCGGAATTAAATATTTCAAAAAAAGAAAGTTTAAGAAAAAAATTAGTATTCAGAACCAGTTTTGGTTTTTTAGTACTGACAATCTTAGCTACAATTGTCCTCTTTGCCTTAGTGATTACCAAAAATTTTCAGCTCAACAATAAAACTTCCAGTATTGAAACCCTTGTAAATAGTATAAATTCTCACAAAGAACAAGAATCCTTAGCCAGTGTTTTGAGGGCAAGAGTCAACTCTATAAATGCACTTTTAAAAAAAGAATCTCCTGAAGTTGAAGCATATAATTTAATTACAATATTGATGCCTCCTAATGTTAACCTAATAAACCTAAGTTTAGATAAAAATAGAAAGATGCTTTTAACTGGTGAAACCTCAAACTTTGCCCTGCTTGACAGTTTCTTTACTAACTTAACAGACCCAAAAATTCATTTAGGCAGGATTAATGGCACATCAATAAACAGTTTAAGTGTCACCCAGGGATCCAGGGTCAAATTTGACCTGACGATTAATTTAGCTAGCTCAAATGGAAAAATTTAAAAAGTTATTAGAAAATCCTAAATTTCAAAAATACCAAACTACTATTTTGGGAGGATTTGCTGTTTTGCTCTGCACACTGCTTATAGCATTCCTGATAGTCCCGCAAATTTATTCCCTGATAGCTACCAACAACCAAATCAGTGAACTTGAAAGAAAACAGATAAACCTTTCCGAAAAATTATCAATCATCGAAACTTTAGATGTGGGCGAGTACAAGAAAGATTTAAATGCCTCTTTTGTAGCTTTGCCGGAAGATAGGGATTTGCCTGGTACAATTGGTTATATTTTGTCATTAATATCATCTTCAGGCCTAAGCTTAGAAGATTTTGCTTTTTCAAATCCGCAAGCTGATCCTACTGGCGTCCAAAGTTTTAATGCCAACCTAAATGTTTCAGGAACTAGGGTTTCTATTCAATCTCTTTTTGAAAAGATTAAGCAAAATCCCAGAATTATGCGTGTGGGAAAGCTTGAGATAAATTCATCTGCCAGCGTATCCAGAAGCCAGGCAGATATAGACATAATTATCTTCTATCAGCCTCTGCCAGCCTCAATCGGTGATATAGAACAGCCTCTGGTTTTGCTAAACCCCCAGGAGAAGGAACTCCTGGCAAGTCTTTCAAGAAATTTATCTTCAAATTTATCTTCAGTTTCTATCATTCCTATTGGAACTGAATCTGCCTCAACTGTTGTAGGAAAATCAGACCCTTTCCAATAAATCAGGCCTCAACTTCCTAGTTTTTTCTAAAGCTTTCTCTTTTCTCCATTTTTTTATTTCCAGATGATTTCCTGAAAGTAAAACTTCTGGAACTTTTTCCCCTTCAAACTCTTCAGGCCTTGTAAAGTGGGGGTATTCTAGTTGGTTTTTTTCAAAACTTTCCTCTAAAGTAGCCTCTTCTTTTTCTAATACTCCGGGTACTAGTCTGGTTACTGCATCAGCTAAAACTAAAGCAGGCAATTCCCCACCTGTTAAAACATAATCCCCAATTGAGATCTCCTCCGAAACATATTTATCAATAAACCTTTGGTCAACTCCTTCATAATGTCCGCAAATAATAATAATGTGCTCAAGTTTTGATAATTCCCTAGTCTTTACCTGCTTAAAAGGAATTCCCGAAGCAGATGTCAAAATAATTTTTAATTTTAAATTTTTAATTTTAAATTTACTTTTTTGCGGGATTAATTCTGGATCTACAACTGACTTTAATGCACTAACTAAAACATCGGGCTTCAAGATCATCCCTGCTCCCCCACCATAAGGCCTGTCATCCACAGTTTTGTGTGTGCCCCCACCAAATATCCTTAAATCAACTATCTCAAATTCAACTAATCCCTTATCCTGAGCCCTCTTTAATATGGAAAAATTCAAAAGTGTTTCAAAAACTTGAGGAAATAAAGTAATAATGGTTATTTTCAAAACTATTTTTCTGGTTCCACTGTTTCTTCTGCCTTTGGTTCTTCAGCATCTTCTGCTTTCTCTGGATTTTCAATTTCTTCATCCTTCGGCTCCTCAGTCCCCTCCGACTCATTCGACTCTTCTTGATTTCCTGATCGTCTCCCGCCTTCTGGATCATTTAACTCTAAATTTACCCTAATATTATCAGCCATTGCTCTTATTAAAACGAGTCTTCTGATAGCCTTAATTGTTTGTCCTGCTTTGCCAATAACCAGTCCCATGTCCTCAGGGTCAACTTTTAAAAGTAAATTTACACCCTCCTCAGAATTTGTTTCTTCAACTGAAACCCCATCAGGCTTTGTTACTAAGCTTTTAACAATATATTCTACAAGATCTTTCATGGTTTTTCTTCAGAAGACTCAGAATTGCTCGGTGTTTCAGAAATATCAGGTTGATCAGAAATTTCGGATGGTTGCTTTGTCTGATCTTCTGGTCCACTGGCATTCTGATTCTCTGAGTTTTCAGAGTTTTCTGGATTCTCTACTTCTTCTGCCTTCGACACTTCAGTCCCTTCCGAACCCTTCGGCTCTTCCTGAGCTGGGGCTGAAGACTCTTTCTTCTGCTTTTTAGCTGGCCTTGGAGGTCTCTGCTTAGCTTTACCAATTATTCGTAAAAATCCATCTGAAGGCTGTGCACCTTTTTTAAGCCACGCATCAATTTTTGGCTGATCAAGCTTGATCTCCTTAGGTTCTGTTAAGGGATTATAAGTTCCCAAAAGTTCTAAGTATCCGCCAGTCCTCTTTTTTCTTTCGTCAACAGCAACCACCCTATAAAAAGGCCTTTTGTTAGTACCTATCCGCATTAATCTTATTTTAAGCATATTAAATTTTTGATTTTGAATCTGAGTAAGTATAAACGACTCTGAACCTAAATTCAACCCTGCTTTGATAAAACCCCTAAAGCTTTGGATGCAGCTTCTTCTTCTGCTTCCTGTTTGCTTGAGCCCTGTCCCTGTCCAATCTGCTTGCCCTGTAAAAATACCCCCACCACAAACATCTTTGCATGGTCAGGTCCCTTGGTTTCTAAAATCTTATATTTTGGTGACTGTTTTGTCTGAAATTGGGTATATTCCTGAAGTAAGGATTTTGCATCTTTGGGCGGCCCTTTCTCAATTTCCTCTTCAAAAATAGGTATCAGGGTTTCCTCAACAAACTTTGTTGTCTCCTCCAGGCCAAAGCTTAAAAATATTGCTCCCAAAAGCGCTTCATAAGTATTTGCCAAAAGCTGGATATTTTCCCTTCCCCCTGATATTTCCTCCCCTTTTGAAAGTCTAAGAAACTGGCCAATCTTTAATTTTTGTGAAGCTTTAGCAAGGGAGGGGGTTTTAACAATATATGACCTTAAATTTGTCAGGCTGCCTTCATCGTCTTCTTTTCTTTTTGCAAATATAAATGTGGAAATAATAAGCGATAAAACTGAATCACCTAAAAACTCAAGCCTCTCATTTGATTCAATTTTTTCAGTGGTTTCATTAAGAAATGACCGGTGGATAAAAGCAGTTTTAAAATTCTGATCTTCTGAAATTTTTTTATTTAACCAAGCCTCATCAAAAACCATGTCACTCGTCTAAACTCAAATCCTCTATAGCCACTATTAAGTCATGTACAGTTTCTAAATTCTCAACTTCAGACTGGTCAAAAGTAACATTAAACTTAGAAGATAAGTAAGATAATAAATCTGCAATTTCCACAGGTCCCAGACCCAAATCTTCAGACATAGTTGCATTAGGATCAATATCCGCTGGTGTAACTGCTAAATGTTTGGCTATTTCTGCAATAATTTGTTGTTGCATTTTTTTATGCTGTAATCTCTAAAGTAAAGGTTAGGAAAATTTTAGTCAAGTAGGAATCTTTTGGTCTTCAATCAACTTCCCCAAAGCCCCATTGATGAAAGAAGAGCTTGAGTCAGAACCATATTCTTTGGCAATCTCAACTGCCTCGTCAACCACAACTTTGGGGGGGTTATCTTTCTTAATCATTAATTCATAAACAGCCAGTCTAAGGATTGCCAGATCCATCCTGTTTATCTTTTCAACCCCCCACTTAGGCGCTGACTTTTCAACATATTTATCAATTTCATCAAGGTTTTTAACAATCTGACTAACTGAATCTAATTCTATTGGATTCTCTTTGCTGAATTCCCACGCAAAAAGCTCCTGGATAGTATTAATTCTCTCAATATGCCTTGGATCTTTGCGCGTTTTCATTTAGCTAGCGCGTGTAACTTTGACTTGCTCTTTTCCTATCTGTTTACCAGCGTAGAAGCCACAGTTTCTGCAGGCCATGTGGGCCAGGGTTTTTGAGTTGCAGTTTGGACAAATAAGCAGCCTGACAGAAGCAAGCTTTATAGCTGCCCTTCTGGTTCTTTTTACTGCTTTAGAATGTTTTTTCTTTGGTTCGTGTGGCACCTTTGTTTTCTCTCCTTCTCTTAATAATAGAACTAGTTGGAACTGGACTTTTCGGCAATCTTACTAGGTAACAATTTTAGGTTGTCCGAAAATGTCCAAATACTAATCTGGCATTACACCAGATCCAAACGCAAGTAATTTTACCTTAAGTTTATGGTATTTATCAAGGGTTGGGTCTTTAGAGAGTATTTTCTTGGCAGCTTCTCTTGTTTTCTCAATCAGACTCAAATCAGAAAAACTGGCAATTTTAAGCTCAAATCTGCCTGATTGCCTGGTCCCAAAAAGTTCTCCTGATCCTCTTATTTTCAAATCAAGCTCTGCAAGTTTTAAACCATCATAAGTCTTTTCTAAATTTCTAAGCCTGGAAACTGTTTGAGAGTCCTCAATCCCTGGAAATAAAAATGTAAAAGACTCTTTCTCTCCCCTGCCCACTCTCCCCCTTAGCTGATGAAGCTGGGCCAGTCCAAACCTCTCTGCACCTTCAATTACCATGATTGTGGCATTGGTTACATCCACTCCTACCTCCACAACTGATGTAGATACTAAAATCTGGGTTTTTTTATCCTTAAAGTCATTTAAAACCTGCTCTTTTTCTTTAGATTTTAATCTTCCATGCAAAAGTCCAAGCTTTAATTCAGGAAAAATTTTATCCTTAAGCCTCTCAAACTCAGCCTTTGCAGCTTTTACAGTAATTAAGGTTTCAGAAAGTTCAATTAAAGGTGTAATAATATAAACCTGGTCCCCCTCTTTAACTTTTTTCCTGATAAATTCATATGCATCAGCCCTTTTTTTAGAAGGGACTACATATGTCTTAACAGGTTTTCTGCCAACTGGCAGTTCATCAATAACTGATAAATCTAAATCTCCATACAAAGTTAGAGCAACAGTCCTTGGGATTGGAGTTGCAGTCATAGTTAAAAAATGGGGAACCCTGGCTTTTGATCTTAATAACCCTCTTTGTTCCACCCCAAACCTTTGCTGCTCATCAACTATGATTAATCCTACATCTTCAACTGCTAATTTATCTGACAATAAAGCGTGAGTGCCTACTACTATATCAGGGAAAGATTGATGATTGATGATTGATGATTGATGATTTTTTTCTTTAATCATTAATCTTTCATCTTTAATCCTGTTAAATTTTTTCGACCCAGTATATATACCTACTCCAATGCCATAGGGTTCCAGTAACCTATTTAATGTAGACTCATGTTGAAAGGCTAAAATTTCAGTAGGAGCCATGTATAAAATTCTCAATCCATTTAAATGGGCAATGTAAGCAATTACTGCAGCTACTACAGTTTTTCCAGATCCCACCTCTCCTTGCACTAACCTGTTCATAGGCTGCCCCTTCTGCAGGTCCTCCTTAATCTCCTCAATAACTTTTTCTTGTGCTTTGGTTAACTTAAAAGGCAAGCTTTTAATAAATTCTTCAATTTGTTTCTTGTATCTTGTTACTTGTAACTTTTCTATAGCTGGCTTATCCTTCCACTCCAATCTGGTCTTCAGTGTTGCCAATTGGATTAAAAATAGTTCATCAAACCCCAATCTCTCCCTTGCATTTTCAACATCTTTATAAGAATCAGGAAAATGAATAAGTTTTATTGCCTCCCTAAGCTCTAACATCTGCGCTCTAATATCTGAAGGCAAAGGATCTTCAATCTCATCAATTACTTTTGGTAAAACCTGGTCTACTTTCGCTCTGATCCATTTAGATGTTAACCCTGCTGTCTCAGGGTAAACTGGAACAAGTCTTCCTGTGTGCAATAATTCTGAATTCTGAATTCTGAATTCTGAATTCATTTTCTCCCACACAGGTGCCATGATAGAGATCTTATTTTTATATTTAGAAACTTTTCCAGAAACCTGCAGCCTGTCCCCTGTTTTTATCTGGTTAGTCAGCCAGGACTGGTTAAACCAGGTAAGCTCTATAGGAGATGTCCCATCATTAAAAACAGCCTGGGTTAAAACTTTTCTGGTTCTTGTATAAATATTCCTGATAGACCAGATCTCCCCCTGCAAAGTAACCTTTTCCCCAACCTGGCTCTCTAAAGCATTAGTGATATTGGAAAAATCATCATACCTAAATGGAAAGTGATAAATCATATCTTCTACAGTATTTAAATTCAAATAAGCTAATCTTTTTCCCAAAGATGGCCCAATCCCTGCAATAGTATAAAGAGATGTGCTTAAGTTCATAAGGGGATTTTAACCCAAAACTAGTAATAGAACAAAGGCAAGATTGAAGTTAATACTAAACCCAATACTGCAATAATAGACAGTACCACCCAAAGGGGTCTGTATTTCTGAATAAATTTATCCATGTTTCTAATATTAGTAGATCTGTGTTAAAATTTCACTCATATAATTATATATAGGATATGATAGAACAAGACATTGAATCTCACCTGGTTAGACAGTGTGTACTGATGGGTGGATTAGCAGTCTTAGGATTTGTGGGAGGGCTGCAGCTGGCAAATAACACAGAGCTGCCTTATACCCCTCAGTCGGCAGAAACAATTATCTACCCTTTTGTAGGCATGTTAGCAGGAGTGACTTCTGGGGGTTCCATTGAGAGTTTAATTAGTAGAGCTTCAGAAATTAAAGAAAATCTTGTTAATATTTATAATAGGGGTAAGGAAAGATTCAACTGGAAAGGAATTACACTTAGCACACTTGTCCCACCAGCCTTAATAGGAGGAGTGGGTCTCCCTATAACTATTGCCAAAGCAATTAATCCTGAATCTATAGGTCCAGATCCAGGCCTGGTTCTTGGAAGTATGGCAGCCTTTGGTATTGGAGGATTTGTTTGGGGACTAAGAAGGTTTAGAAGTTAATCTTTCAATCTCTTCTAAAGCAGCTTTTCTTTTAGGGTCTTCAAAATATTTTCTTGCAGGCTCCAATTTTTCTATCAGCCACTCTGCTACAGCAGCCTTTAAATCCTGTGGATGCAGCTCTTTTTTAGAGTAAGCATCCTCAAGCTCAGAGTATGAATTAAAAGTTAAATCCCCTCCCCACTTCTCAGCTCTTTTAATAGTAAGGCTACTTCCTTCTTCAAAAAATACTAAATGCTTTGACCAATCTAATATTGGATTAAACTCTACTTCTCCCTCAGGGCAAAAAGCATTATTAACTTTTCTCTTAATTTCCTCAGTGGTGTCATGAATAAAAACTGCAGAGTCAGGTTTTGACTTACTCATCTTTAAAGCCAGTTTTTGAGCTTCTTTATCCTCTGCATCATTTAGGTCTGGTTTTAATAAACCCTGTAAAAGATGGTGATGAATTGCAACAGGTTTTTGTTCACCCACTGCTTTTGCAGCATCTCTGGCAACCACATGAACATTCCTTTGGTCAGTTCCTGCATGAGCAATATTTGCCTCTAAGGTAAAAATATCAGCTGCTTGCATAGCTGGATAAAGTAAAGTTGCAGCATCAGATGAGTCGCCTGCCTGCCTGCCCATTATTGTTGTAGAACGCATCATTCTCGAAATTGTTGTGGCTTTTGAAACCTTAACAACCATTGCCCAAAACTCAGGCCTGTCAGAATATAATTCACTCCCCTGCTTAAAAACTAGTGTTTCCGGATCCCCCCCAATACAAAGATATGCGGCTTTCATCGCCTCCTCAAAATATTGACGTGCCATCTTTTGTGAAGTTTCCAAGGTTCCATCTAATTTATTGTTTATCCATCCGTGCCAATCAGCCAGCCAAATTACTGTTTCAGCGCCAGCATCATGTAAATCTTTAACTTTTAAAAGAGTTGCTAAACCTGTCCCTAAATGAACTTTTCCAGAGATTTCAAAACCAATATAATGCCTTAGTGGTTTCCCAGATTCCAAAAGACTTTTTAATTCTTCCTCAGTCAAAGTCTCTTCTAAATTCCTGGTTATCAATTTTAACTTTTCCTCATTGGTCATAAATATGCACTTCTCCATGCGCTTCGCTTAGTCGAAGAATATTATTGTTCGAGCGAAGTCGAAAACTACAACTTTAGTATACCTTAACTACAGGCTCAAAAAAAGTCTTTCTTTTATACCAGCTTAATCTAAAGTATCATTTACAGATGGAAAAGCTAGATCAAATTAAGGATACCTTTAAAACATCCCTTAGGCTTTTAAAGATTGTCTGGGGTATAGATAAAGGGCTTTTTATAGCCTCAGTTATTGCCATTATAATCCCTGGAATTATCCCTTTTGTAAATATTTATATTTATAAACTGGTTATAGATCAGGTTGTTGCAATTATTGGAGGAATCCCTTTTGAACCCTCCTTTTTTTATCTTCTGATAGGAATTAGGGTCTTAACTTATTTTTTCCAGTCTGCAGCTTTTCAAACCCAGGAACTTGTAGAAAGGCTCCTTTGGACTAAAGTCCCAATTTTTCTAAATCAGATGGCTTTTGAAAAAATCTCTAGTCTGGACATCCACTATTATGAAAATGATAAGTTTAGAAATTTACTGGAAAAATTCAGGGAAAGCTATAGCTATCAGCCCCAAAGGTTAATAAGTAATCTATTTTATTGTCTTCAAAGCTCACTTCAGCTTTCAATAGCTTTTGTGGCACTGGCTAGCCTAAACTGGTTTTTTGTTTTTTTAATTTTAATAATCTCCATACCGGAATTTCTGCTTCAAAACCAGCAGTCAAAGTTAGCTTATGGAATTTGGAACAAACAATCCCCCCTACAAAAAAGGTTTCACTACCTAACCAGAATGTTAGAGGGACACAGGGAACACAAAGAAATTAAACTTTTTGACCTTGCCTCAAGGTTTTTAGGGGAACTTAAAAAAATTCAGCTCAACTTCTATAAAGAAAATACAGGCCTTGCAGTCAGAAACTATAAATTAAACCTGTTTTTTAATATCTTCTCAACTGCTGTTTTTATAGGCATTGAAATATATGTGATTTTTGAAGCTCTGGCTAAAAGACTAACTGTTGGAGACATTAACTTTTATACAGGGGTTGTTTCTAATTTTCAAAATGGTTTGGGAGGCCTATTAAGAAACCTAAATACAGTCTTTGATTCTTCTATGTATGTCAAAACCATTTTTGAGATTATGGACTCAGAACCTATTATTAAAGAAATTAAAAATCCAAAACCCTTAAACCTTAAAAAAGCTCCTTTAATAGAATTTAAAAATGTCAGCTTCTCTTACCCTGATACTAATAAAAAAATCCTGGATAACTTTTCCCTAAGCATAAACCCTGGAGAAAAAATAGCTTTTGTGGGAGAAAATGGAGCTGGAAAATCTACCTTAATAAAACTTTTGATAAGGTTTTATGATGTAGATTCTGGTGAGATTTTAATTCAGGGAATAAATGTTAAAAATTTGAAAATAAAAGATATCTATAAACACATTGGTGTACTGTTTCAGGATTATAATAAGTATGAAGATACAGTTACAGAAAATATATATCTTGGTAATGTCACAAGAAATGTAAAGTTACAAAATATTATTAATGCTTCAATCTCAGCAGGTTCTCATGAAATGGTTGAAAAACTTGATAAAGGTTATAGCCAGATGTTAGGGCGGATGTTTGAAGGCGGGATTGAACTTTCTGGTGGTCAATGGCAAAAGATTGCACTTGCCAGAGCTTTCTTTAGAAACGCACCAATTCTTGTTTTAGATGAACCAACTGCCTCAATTGATGCTAAAGCAGAATCAGAAATATTTGAAAGGGTGGAAAAACTCTCAAAAGATAAAACTGTCATTATTATCTCCCACAGGTTCTCTACAGTCAGGAATGCAGATAAAATTTATGTTATAGATCAAGGAAAGATTGTTGAATCAGGTACCCATCAGCAGTTGATGGAACTAGATGGCCAATATGCCATACTCTTCAAACTTCAGGCCAGGGGATATCAATAGTTAGGTTGGACTGGGAGTTGGGCTCGGCGATTCAGTTGGACTGGCAGTGGGTGTAGGAGTTGGAGATTCACTGGGACTTGGGGATAAAGATGGGCTGGGTGAAGGACTAGGTGTTGGTGTGGGACTTGGTGTTGGGACATATTTTTCATCCGGGTTTGGCCCTATCCCCAAGTAAGGTTGGTTTTTTACTTGAGGTGGCTGTGTGGACTTTGCAGATAAAACTTCTGCAAAGTTTGCAGCTGAGGGTGATGGCAAACTGACAGCACTTCCTTCCTCTCCTGAGGATATATATATAATTATTCCAAAAAAAGTCACTACAAATATAGAAATTAAAATAAAATAAAGGTATTGAGGAGGTATATTTAACTCAATCTTTTTCACAGCATAATTATACTACTGTATTTTTAAGGCTATTTCCTTTAAAATTAATAAGATTTATGGAACATGAAATTGTTTTAAAACCAGAGGTTTTAGGTTATCTTGGAGTGCTGCCTGTCACGAATACCCTTTTAGTGGCCTGGATTACTATGGCAATACTGATAATTTTGGCACTTTTTATCAAATTTAGGATGAAAACTATACCAGGTAAATTTCAAAACCTGATAGAAATTGTGATTGATACCGGCTATAAAACTGTTGAAGAAATGGCTCACAACAAAACTAAACTTTTTTTCCCAATAGTTATGACTTTCTTCCTTTATATTTTAATATCAAACTGGTTTGGACTTTTTCCAGGCTTTGCCACAATTGGATTTTATGAGCAGGGAGAACATGGTCAGACATTTGTACCTCTTCTCAGGTCAATTAACTCAGATTTAAACATGACTTTAGGGTTAGCTCTGCTTTCTGTAGCAATAACCCATATCTTTGCAATCAAATTTTTAGGTTTGAAAGGTTATCTTAAAAAATGGTTCTCCTTAGAAATGTTCGGGGTGTTTTTATTTGTAGGTCTATTGGAACTGGTTGGAGAATTTACAAAAATAGTCTCGCTTTCTTTCAGGCTTTTTGGTAATATATTTGCAGGCGAGGTTGTACTGGCAACGATATCTAATATCTTTGCATTCATAGTACCCCTGCCTTTTTATTTTTTGGAACTGATCGTTGGATTTGTTCAGGCAGCAGTGTTTATGATGTTAACACTGGTGTTTATGGTGCTTCTCAGTGAAAAACACGGAGATGAACATTAAAGAAAGGAGTAAAAAAAGATGGAATCTTTACCATCCGCTATAGCAATTGGTGTAGGTGCCCTAGGCCCAGCTATTGGTATTGGTCTGATAGGTATGAAAGCCATGGAAGCGATCGGGAGAAACCCCGATGCCCAGGGTAAAATTCTGCCTGCGATGCTTTTGGGCATGGCCTTTGCAGAAGCTATTGCAATTTATGCACTGGTTATAGCATTCACTAAATAGCTCACCGACTACGGTCTACAGTCTACAGCGGAAAAAATTGCGGTAGTCGGTAGTCTGTAGACGGTAAGCATTTTTATTATGGAAAAAATACTTGCAGATTTTGGTATACAGCCTATCTTACTACTGGCCCAGGTAGTAAATTTTCTAGTCCTTCTTTTTATTCTAAAAAAATTACTCTACCAGCCAATTCTTAAGGTTTTAGATGAAAGAAAGAAAAAAATTGAACAAAGTTTAATAGATGCTCAGTCTATAGAACTAAAACTTGTCCAAACAGAGGAAGATAGGGAGAAAAAACTGGCTAAAGCTTCAGAAGAAGCAAAGCAAATCTTAGATGAAGCCACAAAGTCAGCAAACCTTGTTATAGAAGAAGCACACCTTAAAGCCTCTAAAGATATGGAGGAGATCCTCCAAAAAGGACAAGAGTCTATTAATGCAGAAAGATCTAAAATGCACCAAGAGATCAGGGAGGAGTTGGCAGACCTGATAGAGGTCTCATTAGAAAAAGTTGCAGGAAAAATACTTACAACAAAAGACCAAAAAGAACTGGTCCAAAAAACAATTAAACAACTATGAAAAATGAGAAGGATCTACTTTTATGAACAAAAGTAAAAAACTAGTTAAATTAATAAATAACTTAGTAGAAGCTAGTTTTACTAAAGGTAAGCTGGATGACTTTTTTGTTAAAAAAACTATCTCAAATCTAAAAAAATTAAAATCTAATGAGGCAATTTTTGCTTTGGAAAAATACAAAAAAGGTTTAGGGAGAAAACTTAATGAAACCACCCTTTCTATAGAATCTTCAGCAAAATTGTCCCCTGATGAAATTAATAAAATTAAAAAAGACCTGTATACGAAATACTCAATACTTAATACTACTTTCCTGCTTAATCCAAGCATTCTTGGTGGCTTAAGGCTTAGGATTGGCGATTATTTACTTGATTATTCCTTAAAAAATAGTATTAAACAGATTGGAGATATTGTCCGTGGCATCTAATGTAATTTTAGACATTGAGAAAGAAATTAAAGGGCTTAAAACTAAGGCCTCTAAACAGAATATAGGTACAGTGACAGAAGTTGGAGATGGAATTGCCAGGATTGAAGGCCTTTCAGATGTTCAGGCCTCTGAACTTATTGAATTCCCGGGTAAAGTCTATGGACTGGCCCTAAACCTTGAGCAATATAATGTAGGAGCAGTTTTATTAGGAGACTTCTCAAAGATTAAAGAAGGTGATGAGGTTAAAACCACAGGTCAAATACTGCAGGTCCCAGTTGGTGAAGCACTTTTGGGAAGAGTTGTAGATGCACTTGGTAATCCAATTGATGGCAAAGGCCCTATTAAGACTGATAAAAAATATCCAGTTGAAAAGATTGCACCTGGTGTTATCACCAGACAATCAGTTTCAGTCCCCCTCCAAACTGGCATTAAAGCCATAGATGCCCTCATTCCTATTGGAAGAGGTCAGAGAGAATTAATTATTGGTGATAGGAATACAGGAAAAACAACTATTGCTATAGATACTATTGTTAATCAAACTCAAACAAATTCTGGTGTCGTCTCTATTTATGTAGCAATTGGTCAAAAAACTTCTAAAGTAGCCCAGCTTGTAGCTAAATTAGAAGAAACTGGAGCTATGAAAAACACTATAGTTATTGCAGCTACAGCTTCAGATCCAGCTACTATGCAGTATCTGGCCCCTTACTCTGGCGCAGCAATGGGTGAATATTTTATGGATCAGGGCAAAGATGCACTTTTAGTTTTAGATGATCTTTCTAAACATGCAAATGCTTACAGACAGATGTCCCTCTTGCTAAGAAGGCCTTCAGGAAGGGAAGCCTATCCGGGGGATGTCTTTTATCTTCATTCAAGACTTTTAGAAAGAGCTGCCAGGTTAAATAAAGATTTTGGAGGGGGTTCACTAACAGCACTTCCTATTATAGAAACCCAGGCTTCAGATGTTTCTGCCTATATCCCTACTAATGTTATCTCTATTACAGATGGACAGATCTACCTGGAACCAGATCTTTTTTATCAGGGAGTTAGACCTGCTTTAAATATTGGTATTTCAGTCTCCAGGGTTGGAGGAGCAGCCCAAACTAAAGCTATGAAATCTGTAGCAGGAAGATTAAAACTTGACCTGGCTCAATTTAGAGAGCTTCAGGCTTTTGCCCAATTTTCATCAGATTTAGATGCAGGCACTAAAGCCCAGATTGAAAGAGGCAGAAGAATTACAGAAATCTTAAAACAGCCTCCTTTCTCACCAGTCTCAATGGAAGAACAAGTGGTTACTCTTTGGGCAGTAACAAATGGTTACCTGGATGAAGTAGAAGTAGAAAAAGTTAAAGACTTTGAGGAAGATTTCTTAAAAACCTTGAAACTCAGAAACAAAAAACTCCTGGCAGAAATAGCAGATAAAAAAGTTTTAGATGAAAAAATGACCAAAGAACTAGAAAAATTCACGACAGATTTTGTCAAAACTTTTAAAAGGAGCAAGAAATAATTTAAAATTTGAAATTTACAATTTGAATTCAAATTAAAAATTTATAAAAATTTATAATTAAAAATTCTAAAAATGGCTAATACCAGAGAATTAAGAAGAAGAATCAAATCGGTAAAGAATACAGCTCAGATCACTAAAGCTATGCAGATGGTGGCTGCTACTAAGATGAGAAGAGCTCAGAGTCAGGCTTTGTCAGGCAGGCCTTACTCTCAGACTTTAAACCAAGCCCTGACTCAGCTTCTCCCCAGAATAGAATCAGGCCTTCATCCTCTTCTTCAATCTAATGATGCCTCAAAAAATGGGATTATTTTACTTTCCACAGATAAAGGTTTGGCAGGAGCATTGAATACTAATCTTTTTAGGGCAGCTCTAAACTTTTCAAAAGACCACAAAGATATAGATTTTTTTACTCAGGGTAAAAAAGCCAGACAATTTGCAGCAAAACTTGGTAAAAACCTGGTAGCAGATTTTGAAAACCCAGACACAGTCACCTTCAGGCAGGCTATTCAAATCTCTAAAGTTGTAGTAGATCCTTTTCTAAAAGGAGAATTAAAGGAAGTTTATCTAATCTATCCAGACTTTGTCTCTACCCTTAGACAAGAACCCAAAGTAATTAAACTTTTACCAATAGATATAGAAGCCCTCAAATCCTTTATTAACATACAACTAGAAAATACTGCTCACCCCCGAGGTGAAAGTAAGGTTATATCTAAGGACCACCTCGGGGGTGGTCATCAGGACTTTCTTTTTGAGCCTAACTTAAATGATCTTTTAGACTTTATCCTAATTCACTTTATTCAAACTAAAATATATCAGGCTCTATTGGAAACCAAAGCCTCAGAACACTCTGCCAGAATGATGGCCATGCAAAATGCCACAGAAAATGCCAAAGAGCTTGTTGGGGATCTTACCTTAAGCTATAATCAGACACGTCAGGAAAGCATAACCAGAGAATTATTAGAAATAACCTCTGCCTTGGCAGCCTTGGAGTAAAATTTATGATTAAAGAATTAAGTAAAGTTACAGGACCATATTTAAATCAATTATTAGCCTCAACTGAAGCTGCAGCAGTAGAGCTTAGGGAAAGCATAATTGATGCTGAATCAGGTTCTGAGCTTGCTAGAATTACCAATGATCTTATTAATATAAGAGCAAATCAGTCAAGAATTCTTGAAGAACAGGGAAAAAGATTTTCCGGGGGTATTGAAAAATTATCACAAGATATAAAGCATAGAGAAGGAGTAATCCATGGCAAATAGTGGCACAATTTCACAAATCATTGGTCCAGTTGTGGACATTCAGTTTGATGAAAATAAAATTCCTCAAATCTATAATGCCCTGGAAACAGAACTTAATAAACAAAAATTAGTCCTAGAAGTGCAGCAGCATCTGGGGGAAGGTATGGTTAGAGCTGTGAGTATGGGTGCAACTGATGGCCTTAAAAGAGGCACAAAGGCTGTAGACACAGGTGCCCCTATCTCTGTCCCTGTAGGTGAAGAGGTCTTAGGTAGAATTTTTAATGTCACAGGTGACCCAGTAGATGGTAAACCCCAGGTTAAAACCAAATCTAAACTTCCAATCCACAGAAAAGCTCCTGAATTTGCAGTCCAGTCAACAAGACTTGAAGTTTTTGAAACAGGCATCAAAGTTATTGACCTTTTAGCACCATTTGTTAGGGGTGGAAAAGTAGGGCTTTTTGGTGGTGCAGGTGTTGGTAAGACTGTTTTAATGCAGGAGCTTATAAGAAACATTGCTGCAGAACATGGAGGTTTCTCAGTCTTTGCAGGTGTTGGTGAGCGGACCAGGGAGGGAAATGACCTGTACCATGAAATGTCTGACTCAGGTGTTATAGATAAAACCGCCATGGTTTTTGGACAGATGAATGAACCACCAGGAGCCAGGGCCAGGGTTGCCCTAACTGGTTTAACTATGGCAGAGCACTTTAGAGATGCTGAGGGTAAAGATGTTTTACTTTTTATAGATAATATCTTTAGGTTCTCCCAGGCTGGTTCTGAAGTGTCTGCACTTTTGGGAAGGATCCCATCAGCTGTAGGATATCAACCAACCCTGGCTACAGAAATGGGAGCTTTGCAGGAAAGGATTACCTCAACCAATAAAGGTTCTATTACTTCTGTCCAGGCAGTTTATGTACCAGCAGATGACTACACAGATCCAGCCCCAGCTGCTACTTTTGCTCACCTTGATTCAACCATTGCCCTTGAGCGGTCTTTAGCAGAACAGGGTTTATACCCTGCTGTTGATCCCCTCTCATCTTCTTCAAGAGCCCTTGATCCTGCAATTGTTGGTGAAGAGCACTACCAGGTTGCAGTAAGTGTCCAAAAAATCCTCCAAAGGTATAAAGACCTCCAGGACATCATTGCTATCTTAGGTATAGAAGAACTTTCAGATGAGGATAAAATAACAGTCTCCAGGGCCAGAAAAATCCAGAGGTTCCTCTCCCAGCCAACCCATGTTGCAGAGGTATTTACAGGTATAAAAGGAGAATATGTCACCATTAAAGATACAGTCAAAGGCTTTAAAGAGATAATTGAAGGAAAACACGATTCTAAAAGCGAACAAGCCTTCTACATGAAAGGCACCATAGAAGAGGTTAAATAACACAATATATTGTGTCTTGACAGCTATAAGATCACAATTAGTAAAATTAATTCATGCATAGCAAATGTTGGAAAATAGCAGAGGGAATTTTTTTCTGCACACTTATTGGAGCTATTGTGTATGAATCTTACTTGGGAGAGTATCACCTACATTTACCTCATAATTCTCAGAATATTAAAGTTCAGGTAACAACATATGTTTCAGGAACAGCAAATTCAGGCACCTCTACTTCAACCACAACAACATTTTAATTTGCTCCTTTGGTGACTAAAAATCAAATATGAAAATAAAATAAAGTTGTGTTAATTATTAATAAATTTAGGTTGACACCTTCAAGGTGGGAAGCTAAACTTTTTTTGAGTGTTCCTTTAGCCATTTTGAAATTTGTTCTACAGAATAATCCTCATTGTGAGCTTTGAGGGTAAATTGGACTGCTTCTTTTCTATTGAATTTGACAACCCAGCCATTAAGTTCTAAAAATAAAACTGCAGAAAAAAGAGAAGTTCTTTTGTTTCCATCTAAAAATGGATGATTTTTAATTATTGAATGAAAAAGTGCAGCAGCTTTGTCAAAAATTGTTTTATATGCATCTTTTAAAAAAACAGAAGTTTGCATTCTTCCTAAAGCCCCACTCAAAAGCCCTAAATCCCTTACCCCATGCAGCCCCCCATATTTTGAGACCATCTCCTCATTTATAGCAACAACTTCTGCCTCTGATAAATATTTTATCTGGGATTTTTTAGCAGGCATGGGTTCTAAACCTTGGAAAGATCTTCCCAAACTTTGGAATATTTGTTGGATATTTTTTTAATTAGTCTAGCAACCTCAGGGTCAATCTGTGAAGGTTTTTTAGCCTTTTTTTCTGTTACTAAAAGAAGACCCTCTTCTGTTTTACTCCAGGATATACCTGAGCCAGTTTGTATTGAAAGCTCATGTGCATAAACTTTTGGAATAGTTACAGCTAAAGAATTTCCATTTTTAAATACTTTTTGCATAAAAATATTATATCACAAAATGTATAGACAATGTAATGACATAACTTTTGCTCTTTTGGTGACTAAAAATCAAGGGGATTGGGCTTTAAACTGGTTTTAATCATATCATCAATACTGTCTTTATTGCCCTGTTGAAAATCTCTAAAACTCCTTAAAACCCCAGGAAATCTAATACTGTATGCTTTCCCATATCTAAGGCGTCCATATTTTAAGCGGTCTTCAAAAAATTTCCTATTTAGAAAATATTCAAATGCTTCTGCTGCAAATCCCTTGTCAGCTTCTCTTCCTCCATCCCTGATAACATAGGCTTCATTCAAAGGCATCCTATTCTCCATAAAATCTTCAGCTGCTTTTTTCATCCTGTATAAAACTCCTAACTCTGCAGTAGTGTAGCCAGTTGTAGGAACTAAAATCCTATCTAAAAATCCTCTTTGTATTGCTCCAGAGGCATTTTCTAAATTCACAAACCCAATTATACCATTTTTGAGGCTAATTATCAAATAAAAAGGGACTTGTCCTTACTTTTCCAGAAGTTTTTTTAGGGGACCCAGGAAAGACTCTTTCCAACCTTCTTCTATTTTTTCAAACTCTTCATCAGGAATATCCTCATGGATTAATTCAATCTCAACTTTATCCCCATCACTAGCTAAACTAAAAGTCACAATAGAAGGCTTTTTCCATTTCCCTCCATACCACTCCTGGACAATTTTTTTATGCTCCAAAACCATTAAATTTTTACCCTTAATATCCCCTCCCCAAAGTTCAAATTCAAACCCCTCCTCATCACTCATTTTTGCAGGCCCCCCTCCCCAACTCTCTATAACCTTAGGGTCCACCAAAGCCTGCCAAACTTCATTTATATTTGCTTTCACTGTATGTTTTTGCTGTAACTTTTTCATTGGATCTAGCTTAAACTTTTTAGAAAAAATTTACAATATTAAATCAGGATATGGGCTCAAAGCTTCCATCAAGATGGAGAAAATAAGTTGAAACTTCTAAATTAGGATAAAACTCATTCACTTTTTGTTTTGCAGTTTTTAGATCCTCTGCATGTTTCTCAGGTGTGCCTTCTTCCCCATAAGCCCCACAATCCTCATGGTTTACTAAAATTACTTTTGAGATATGATGCAAATTATTAGCTATCTTAATTTGCTTTAAGATCTGCTCCAGTTCTTTAACTCCTCCGCCAAATGCCGCTCTATCAAAAGTTTTGGGTTCAAAGTTCTCAGAGATCCATTTATTTATAGCTTCCTGAAGCCTGAAGTCTATACATGTAACAATAATTGCTTCTGCCTTGTGGCTGGACATGTAAGAAATATTACACTTTCTCTTGCTTTTAGTAAAGAGTAGGTTTAAAATTACATACGACCCAAGAGTGGTCGATTTTTTTGTTCAAAAAACATGAAAGAATTACTAAATCCTCAGCAATTGCTTAATGATCACTATTCAGCTGAAGCTGAGCAAAACATTGAGCGCATTCTAGAACTTAGAGCTAAGGGAGAACTTGAGGTTATTTGGAGCTGCTCAGATGCCCGGTTGATACTCCCTGATGATGTCTACCAGGTAAAAACTATATCCGGAACCGGTCCAAGAAGTCCCTGGGCAAAGCTCCTAAATTATGACAGAACGCTAGGAGTTATAGTTATGGACCATTTTGATTGTGGCGGAATTCAGGCACGATCTCAACTTCCTGAAAAAATTGCAGATGAAGATACAGCTTTAGGGTTTGTCAGAGACCATGTTTGGGCAAATGATCCTATAATTCAGTCAATCTTAACTGGTTCCTGGACCGCATCCCGCACTAAAAGGACAGTTGTATCTGTCGTTCAAAACCATCTGGATGGTTCAGTTTATCCTCAAGGGGTATTTAATAACGGAAGTCAAACAGAACATAAAACTATCCCAACATATAAGCTGATGCCTGAAGAGTATCTGCCGGAAGGGTTATATGGAGACGAAATCCCCCAGCTCGATGAATCATTCATTCCTTCCTCAGCCGCACACATATTAAATAAAATTGCCAAAAAAGTAGAATTCATTAGAACTAAATATCCTGAAGTTATGGATTTACAGCCAGTTCAGGATCCCGAAGTCATTGCAATAACTACAAACTTAAAACCCCTTTCAGCCAGATTCCCCAAACATTTTAGTAAACCAAACACAGTGTTTCAGGTGAGTTTAGCAAGACAATCATTTGATAATGAAGGAGAACTAAGTACAGATGACGTAAGAGAGGCATTTAGACAGATACATTACCCTATTTCCTATAGTTTAGAACATAGCAGTCTAGCAGAAGAAGCACCTTTTAAAAGTACCAGAGTGCTATATATTGAAACAGGCGATATGAAGGTCTCGTTAGGGCTTGCTAAACAAGCACAAAGAAGATTGTGGGTGCAAGAATGGCTTGAGTTACCTGATAGAACAATCATTGCAGCTGAAGCAATCAAGGGGAAAATTCGGGAAATCGAGCAGGTTGTATAAAAATAAATCCATACTTGGTATAATTTTGGCGTATGTCCCAGCTTAATTTAAAAATAGTCACTCCTGATAGTGAGATCTTTAATGAAACAGTTGACGCTGTTAACGCCTTTACTGAACAGGGAGAGATAGGGATACTCCCAAACCACATTAATTTAATGACCAAACTTACTCCTGGTGAATTAAAAATAAAAAAAGGCAATAAATTAACCTATATGGCAACAGGTGATGGTTTTTTGCAAGTCTCAGATAACACAGTCACAATCATGACTGATATGGCTGTAGATGAAGACTTAATTAATGAAAAGGCAGTTGAGGAAGCTAAAAAAAGGGCGCAGCAGGCTTTAGAACAAAAGCTCTCTGATGAAGAATATGCGCAAACTCTATCTGTCTTAGAAAAATCCCTGGCCCAGTTAAAAGTTAAAAGAAGACATAGGGTTAGGTAAATGAATTTTAAAAAGTTTTTAAAAAAGATAAAAAAGGCATATCTTAATGATAAGAAATTTTTGGTGGGATTGTTAATCGTAGCAGTAGTAGTTTTTTTCCTGCAGGAATACAGATATCAAAACAATGGCTCTCTTTTTAGACTCAGTACTCAAAAAGATATATCCCAAGAAGATGTAAAAAAACCCCAGGAATCGCAGGATGATAATCCTGAGTTAAAAGAAATACTGGAAAGTCCCATCCAGGATGTAAGGCTAAAAGCTGCCAGAAGGCTAGTTGAACGCGTTGATGTTGACAAGGCTTTGGAAATCCTGGAAAAATCAACCCTTCCGCACACAGGTGAAGGACATCTAGTTGTCCACCAGATTGGTTTCTATGCCTACCAAAAATATGGTGTAGATTCCATACTAAAATGCAGGGACTATTTCCTCTATGCCTGCTACCATGGTGCAATTATTGAGGCTGCCTCAGACCAGGGGTTTGATGCAATTGCTAAGATGACAGACAAGTGTAAAGATTCCCCTACCAGGCATTTCCAATGTGTCCATGCAGCAGGCCATTCTATTTTGGCAATCTGGAATTACGACCTTCCTGAAGCCTTAAAAACTTGTGATGAGATTTATGAGAGTGACAACAAATTTCCAGAGGCCCTAAGCTCTTGTCACAACGGGGCTTTCATGGAAAACCTGTTTGGCGTGCACGATTTTGATACCGGCAAACAGCCCAAGAGGGACTGGTTATCTGATGACCCTTATTTTCCATGTAATGCATTCGGGCAAAAATATCAAAAAGGCTGCTGGTTAAATCAGGCTGCCAGAATTTATCAGATGCAAAATGGCGACCTTGTTAAAACAACTGAGCTTTGTAACCAGGCAGGAGATAATGAGTATGTTGCATGGTGTATGGATAATGTAGCAAGGCAGATCCACCCACTTACAAATGGCGACCCTTCAAAAACCTTCTCACTTTGCCAGCAGGTAGGCCCAAACTGGTATAACAACTGTGTTTTAATTAATGCAGGTTCTTTCTATTCGGTTGGAGGAAAGGCTCAGGCCGTATATATCTGCCAAAATATACCACCACAAATTAAAAATGAGTGCTACACTAGGATTATCGGCCAAATTTTATCCGACCCTATTGATAAAAAAGAAAAAAATTCTTTATGCCAAACCATTGAAACACCTTTTAAAAATCAATGCCTGTCAGCTCTTTCCTCAGTAAATTAGCCCTAAATTTCCCCTATTGACTTACAATTAAAAGCTGTGCGCATAATAGGTAGAAGATCATAGAGTGGTTAATCAAAAAGGAATAATTCATCTAGCGCTACCACTTATTATTTTACTGCTCATGGCGGGGGCAGTACTTTTTGTCCTCATAAATTTAGGTATAATTAAGAATCCTTTCAACAACCTCTCCTTTTTCAACCAGCAGGTCCCTAAAATATCTACCAAAACTGAGTACAAAAACCCTTTTAAGAAGGAAACTCAATATGTAAACCCTTTTGATACATATAAAAATCCTTTTGTAGTGAGCAAATAAGAAATGAATAAATTAATCACTATAATGCGAAGCAATACAGGAAGCGTAGCGACTATAAACTTAACAAAATTCATCTTCCAAATTTTTTCTGTAGCTCTTATCTTGCTTTTTTCTGCAACCTCAGTCTTCTCCCAAGCAGCTTCCCCTGCACCATCAGGATCTCCTGCTCAAGATCCAAACCAATCCACTGAAATAAATTTAACATACCCTGTTGATGACCTAGGGGGGTGTAATAATTTGGAAGAATGTACAGACTATTGTGAAGACCCTGTAAATTATAATTCCTGCTCAAATTTTGCCAAGAAAAACGGCTTCTACAGAGATGATATAACAGCTTATGCTTCTGATGAAGATTGGGAGGGTACCCAAAATGAGCTTGGCTGTAATTCAAAAGATTCCTGTTCTGATTTTTGCTCCAAGTCTGAAAACTATGATGCTTGCGAATCCTATGCAAAAAGGCATGAAATCCCAGGAGGTTATATACAGCAGCCAGATAAACCTGAGTATTTAGAAGTCGCCAAAAATGTTCTGGGCTGTGACAGTACAGATTCTTGTGCCAATGCCTGTGATGACCCTGCAAACGCAGACAAATGTACAGATTTTGCCAATCAGGTAGGGCTTTTAGGAGGGACTACAACAGAAGGTCCAGGAGGCTGCCAGACACCAGGGACTTGCGGGGCATATTGTGCAGACCCCAACAACTATATCCAGTGCTCAAATTTTGTGCCTGAAGGAACAACCTTCAGTGGTCCAGGAGGGTGTGATAGCCAGGAATCATGTAGAAGTTATTGTGAACAAAACCCAGATAGCTGCAGAAGTTATTCTCCTGGTTCAAATGGTGCTTATACCCCAATTGCTTGCCCTCAGGGAGAGTATCATGGGCCAGGCGGTGCATGTACATCAGTTGGAAATACCCAGACAGCTGTCAGCTGCATAGGTGCAGATAAGTATTGGGATGGTACTGCCTGCCATGATCAGCCTCCAGTTGGCATCTCAACTGAAATACCAAGCTCCTTTTTCGAACCCAGGTCTGATATGGGAAACTGTCAAACCCCTGGTGAATGTTATGATTACTGTAAGGAAAATCCAAATGCGCAGTCTTGTCAGGGGTTTGACCCTCAGTATCCCAGGCCAGAAGTTGGTGATGGATACACACCTTATCTTTACTACACACCAGGATCAGAGGTAGAACATGAACCTGTTGAGGACATGGGAGGCTGTACCTCACCTGCCGACTGTTATGACTACTGTACAGAAAATCCCGGAGAATGTGAAGGCTTTAATGAAAATGCTCCCAGGCCGCCTGAAGTCTACATACCTGGAACTTACTATACTCCTCCTGCAGATGAAGTATATGTAACACCTCCAATCACAAACTTCTACACAACCCCAATGTATTACACACCTCCAGAGGGTTCTACTTACACAACCCCCCAGTACTACACACCAGGAACCTATTCAACCCCAACCTATTACACTCCCCCTGAAGGATCTAATTACACTACTCCAAACTACTACACACCATGGAGTGATTACCCCACCCCAACAGGACAATATCCCACCCCAACTTATTCAACACCAACCTATTACACTCCTCCAGGCGGTTCAAATTACACAACTCCTTATTACTACACACCCCCATCCTACACAACACCATACTACTACACCCCATCAGACAGAAATTACACTACCCCTACTTACTCAACACCCCCTACATACACAACCCCCCAGTACTACACACCATGGACTGGTGGTGGCTACACTACCCCTGTCTACTACACTCCACCTACATACACAACCCCTACTTACTACACTCCTCCTGATGGTTCAAATTACACAACACCAAATTACTACACACCTCCTCCTCCTTACACAACACCAAGATATTACACGCCTGGAACTTACCCAACCCCCCCTCAGTATTCAACCCCTCCAGCATATACTTCACCATCTTATGGTTACCCAACCCCTGGCGGAGCTTATACAAGCCCCACTTATAACACACCTGCAAACTATTCAACGCCTACCTATTACACACCTCCTCCTTATTCTACCCCCTATTACTACACTCCATATACAACTCCTAACTACTATACTCCTGGTGATCCCAACTACTCTACTCCAAGCTACTATACCCCATATACAACTCCTAACTATTCAACACCTACTTACTATTCACCAGCTTATTACTCTCCTGGCGGAACATACACCTCACCTTACTATACTCCTGGCAGCGGGTATACCTCCCCATCTATAGATTACTCAACGCCTGGAACTTACTACAGTCCATATAATTCACCAAATTATTATTACCCAACTCCATCAACATCTACCTATTACTCACCATCAGATTCCAATTATTCAACTCCCAGCAACACTTACTATGTTAGCCCAAGTTACTCATACCCAACTCCTGGAGGAAGTGATCAAAGCCCTGTTTATGGCTATCCCACTCCAGGATCAGGATATACTTATCCAACACCCAATACCTACTACTATCCTACACCTACAGGTAGTTACGCTTCTCCAGGTGACTACCCTTACCCTACACCAAGTTATCCAACTCCCTCAGAAAGTTATGGAACCCCACCATATGGTACCCCTAGCTATGACACACCACCATATGGCACCCCTAGCTATGACACACCTTCATATGGTACCCCATCCTATGGCACCCCTAGCTATGACACACCTTCATATGGTACCCCAAGCTCAGGAGGAACACTGGGTGTATCTACCTCAAAGGGTATCATCCAGCAGATCTGGGATTTCTTAACCAACTAAGGAACAAGGCAGCTATTTTTAATCTCAGTTATAGGAATTTTATTGCACATACTATTTTTTTCCTGGGAATTTTTAGAATACCCTCTAATTGGACCAATCAGTGCAGAATAACAGCTGGATTGCTTCTCAGGTTTTGCTCCCTCACAGATTTTAAATGGCAGCTCCCTCCCACCAACTGAAAATTCTGCATTTGCAACAGATATTAAACAGGGGTCAAACCAATCATCAGGCATTAAGTTGCACATCCTTATAACTTCAGGAACACTTCCTTTAGCAGATGGGTGAATTTGCCTGGCTATAGCATCAAAGCAGGTTGTTTTAAACTCAGTATTTGCAAGCTTGCTGCACTGCTCTGCCACTTTTTGAAAATCACCTTTATAAAGCTGGAACATCCAGGAAGGCTGGTTAGACCAGCATGCCCTGATATACTTCTGTTCAATTTTAGGGCTATTGCATGGGTAAACTGGGTCGTCAGTTTTTACCCACCTAAAAGGTGAGGGTTGCCCATCATCATGGACAGCCCAGATATTTTCCATAAACACACCGTCATAACAGTTAAAAGTTGGAAAGTCAGAAACTTTAGCGGAGATCTCATCACACTTTTCTAAAGCTTTAGTCAAGTACTGATATCCCTCATTTGCCAAAAACCCATGTCCGATAGCATGTGAGCATTGGGCTGTTACTCCATACCCTCCTTTTTTACAGGAATCCATAACTTTCTCTAAATTAGCAATTCCCCCATCTGCCACAGCTCTTATCACAAACCCATGGTAGCAGGAAGATAAAAAGTAATCTTTACAATAAACTAACCCCTCAGTTTTATATTTATCATATAACCAGTCTCCAACTGTGTGGTTTAAAAGATGAGTCTGTCCGTCAAAAGGCAGTCCTGATTTTAGTAGCAAATCTTGAGCCTGTTCTGGTCCAATTCTATCAATAAGTTTTCTATAAAGCTCAACCTGGGCATCTAAATTAGGGGTATTCTTAATTTTTTCTATTTCCTCTGCTTTAGTTTCAGTTACAATGGGAGAGCTTTGCTTAATGGATATCTGGTCTTTGAAAATATAAACTACTAAACCAAAAATTATTATGAGTAGAAAGAAAACAATTCCCTTCATCTGATTTAAGGATATAATGGAATAGAAGGGTAAAGCAATCCTGTATAATAGGCTAGCTAATGATCCAATTTAAGTTTTCCAAAATTTTTGTTTTTGCTTTAGTAATAATTTGGCTTTTTAACCCCTCAACTTCATTAGCTCACTCACAAATCCAAATTATTCAGATGACACAAAATGGATTTGAGCCAGACATAGTCACAATTGATACAAACTCCTCAGTCATCTTTGTAAATAAAGATAAAAATCCCAGGTGGCCGGCATCAAACCTCCACCCAACACATGGGATTTACCCTGAATTTGACCCTAAACAGCAAATTGAACCAGGTAAAGATTGGACATTTAAACCCCAAAAATCAGGCACTTTCAAATTCCACGATCACCTCTTCCCTCATTTTAGAGGGACTCTAATTGTAGAGGAAGAACCTGGATCTAAACTGGCTGATAATGAAACTTCCTACCCTGCTTTGAACTTAATAGATAAGCTCAAGAACACTTTTTCAAATCTCCTAAAAAATTTAAACCAATTTTTTAATTCAAAAAAGTTTAAAAATGTAGAATTAATGGATTTAAACAAGGTATCCTCTGCTCAGCAGTTTAAAGCTTTGGAAGATTATGCAAAAGAAGCTGGGGCCCAAAAAGCCTGGGAAGCAATCCAAAATAGTTTTAAAGGTCAAGCGGGCTCATCTGGCAACATCCATGACCTTGCACACCTGTCTGGAAGCCTGCTTTATGAAGAAAAAGGTTTTGAAGGCCTGGCAGTTTGCAGTACTGATTTTGCATTCGGCTGCTACCATGGTTTTTTAGACAAGGCATTTTCTAAAAACCTTGACAATCTTCAGGATGCCCAGGGTGCCTGCATGAAATTAGGAGAAGGGTTAAATGGGCCAGCTGCAAGCTGTATCCATGGGATTGGCCACGGCATAGCAAGTTTTTACTCAACAAATGATCTGAAATCATCCCTTTCAGAGTGCAGGAAGCTGACTTTAGGTAGTGAATATTGCTTTGATGGTGTTTTTATGGAGTTTGTAAGAAATGCTCCTGAAAGCTTTTTTAAAAAAGATGAACCGCTCTACCCCTGCGATGAACTTGAGAAAAATTATGGACCTGCCTACTCCTTTTCCTGCGGTAGGAATCAACCCTCACTTATGATGGGCAGGTTTAAAATGGGTTTTGATGAGGTAGTATCCGTTTGCCTTAATGCAGTTTCAAAAAATTTTAAGCAGGCATGCTTTGACTCTCTTGGGTTTTCCCTTGCATCAACTCAAGATGAAGCTCAGATTATTCAGGGATGCCAAAGAATTGGAGCAGCTGAGTTTATGTCAAGATGCGCAAAAGCTGCTGCAGGAGAGCTTATTTTTCAGGAAGTCCCCGGGTGGGAAGGAAAATCAGAAGCTGTTTGTATGGCTTTTCCCAAGGGGCAAGCTGAATGCAAATCCCATCTTGACAGGTTAATTAAGGAATATGGAAGGGTAAAAAAGCTGACATTCAATTCATTTAAGCCTGGAGAAGATCCTGGAAGTTACTTAAGGCATGAAATAAAAAAATGCTATGAGACTGGAGGGAGGGATGGCTGCTATAAAGAAGCAGCCAAATTTTTTTACAATCAGTTAGGATTTTCCCAAACTCTTGGGCTACTCAAAGCCAATGAAGGTTTTCCTGAAGTCTATGCCCGCTGCCATGAAGTAACCCACTACCTGTCGCGTTTCGAGTATGAAAAACAAAAAAATGTTGCCAAAGTGTATGCCCAATGTGACTCCACCTGCCATGGAGGCTGCTACCATGGCACCATGGAAGCATACTTAAATGAGCAGGTTAATAATCAAGTTAATATAGCTTCCCATTTTCCCAAAATTTGTGGTCAGATTAAAGATTATGAAAAACCGCTTGAATTTAATGAGTGTCTTCATGGTATTGGCCACGCTGCCATGTTTGTTACAGACATGGAACTTAAGGACTCCTTAAAGCTTTGCGACAGCTTAATTAAAATAGATCACCAAGAAAGGTGCTATTCGGGTGTATTTATGGAAAATTCCTCATCCTCTACTTCAAATGATCATAAAAGCAAATACTTAAAATCAGATGATCCATTCTACCCTTGTAACTCACTGGAAGAAAAACACCAGGCACTTTGCTGGCAATACCAAAGTTCTTATTTTGCACTTATCTTAAACCAGGACTTTAAAAAAGTTGCAGATTTGTGCCTGCAAATCCCTCAAGCCTTCCATGACAAATGCTTTAAAACAATAGGCACAAATCAGGTTGGCTTAACATCCTCGTTTCAGGTAATGAAAGATAATTGCGGCAAAATGCCCTCAGCTCACTTCAAAAATGTTTGTATCTCTGGGGTAATCTCCTCTTTTGCGTATAGGTTTGTAGATGATTTAGAGAGGATGCTTGAGTTTTGTTCACTGGTTGATGCAGAAAATAAAGAGAGTTGTTACAAACAGATTGGAACATCTGTTATGGACTGGAACAGTGACAAAAATATTGCCAAAAAACACTGCAGCGAAATCCCTGACAATCAAGCGTCTTCCTGGTGTCTTAGTGTTATATAAAAGCCCAAACGGTAAAATTTGACAAAACCTCATCCTTTGTGAGCATAATTAACTTCCAATGGCAACTGTAAAAAGAATTGCATTATCTAATCAAAAAATCTTAATCTTCACAGGGGCATTTATTCTAGCCTTCATCTTCCAGGCTCTCAGAATTATTCTCTAGCTTTTGCTAACTTACGCCCAAATTGGTACAATATGACCATCCGGAGATGGCAGAGTGGCCAATTGCACCAGACTGTAAATCTGGCGGGTTTTCCCTTCGGAGGTTCAAATCCTCCTCTCCGGACTTTACAGATCTGTTAGATGGAAGTCCAAAATTTTAATTATTCTTGAGCTATTGTTATAATTCTTTTAATGATAGAGGCCGTAATCTTTGATCATGACGGAGTAATAATTGATAACCAACCGTATCAAGGAGCAGCTTGGACAGAGCTTTTTAGAGAGAACGGAATAAATATTTCAGAAGAAGACATATCCACGAAGATCAGGGGTAGACCAACTCTCGTCGGTCTCAAAAACTTTTTTGAAGACAAGTACACTGAAGACCAACTTAAAGAATTGGCTAGAAGAAAAGAAGAGCTTTACATTTCATTTTTTCTCAAGGATTTTAAAGAGGTATCCGGATTCTCTAAATTCGCTAGAAAACTTCATGACTTGCGTATTCCGATGGCTATTGCTACCTCAACTACTCTGGATTTGCTTAACATAACCCTGGATAAACTCCAACTTCAAGGCTTATTTCAAGTCATAGTTTCTTCAGAAGATATTTCAGAAAGTAAACCTAGCCCTCAAATTTACCTAGTCACTGCTGAAAGACTGGGAGTAACTCCGGACAAATGTGCTATTTTTGAAGATTCTAAGTCTGGAATTGAATCAGCAGTTGCAGCCGGATCGAAAGTAATTCTTGTAACTACATCGCATAAACCAAATGAGCTAAACATTTCTGGTATTAACCTGACAATCCCAGACTTCTCTTCGTTGTCGCCCCAACAAGTTCTAACTTTATAATTATCTATCCTTCGAGCTTTAGATAAGTTTCCACTACTAACCACTTCCGATGTGTCAACTAATCTTCTTCAAATAATAAATCCTCTGGAACATTAATTTCATCTGACTCCTGGACAAAAGATTTATAAGACAGACTTGGATTTGTGCTGGAAAAGTATTCATTAATATCATCCATCTCACAAAAATCAAATGTTCTTTTACTATTTAAATACCCTCCATAAGAAGAAAACGTATAGTCAGACAAGTTCTCTTCGACTAACCACTTCGGAAGTGTCAGGGGATTCCGGTGAATATATTTTGATAGCTGAAGCAAATACTCATCAGTTTCTACTATTTTTGCCTTGAACTTACCCTGAAATAATGGGCCAACTCTATCATATTTAGTGTTAAAGTAACGGGTAAAACTGTCAGAAATTCTGCGCATAAACTCCGAAATCCCGTTATCTTCGCACTGTTGTATTAATAAATGAAAGTGATTTGGCATAAGACAAAAGCATAGGATTTTAACTAATTGGTTTTGTTTTGTATGGGATAGTATTGGTGGAAAGTTAAAATTAATGTGGGTCGATAATTTCCGAGGGGTTGGAAAAAATCTGTAATATCTAATAGTTTCTAAAAATCTATAGTAATCCTTAGGAGATTGAAAAATTGTTCTTTTTTCTACACCTCTATTATAAACATGGTAGTAACTGCCATTTATCAAATGAGAATTCATAAGTTTACGATAACTTTACACTTCCGATGTGTCAAGTAGATGAAATTCTAACAATCATTGCATATAATTAATACATATGCCTTTAAGACGTATAAGGCCCAGTGCTGATTATTCAGATATAAAAAAAGTAAAATTTTTAAAAAGACTTTCCACCTTAGGTTTGACAGGGTTATTCGTAGGGCTGGTGGGACTTATCATACTTATTATCTTCTTCTTCACCCAGGTCCCCTCTCCAGAGGATTTACAAAACCGCTCAGTTGCCCAATCCACCAAAATCTATGACAGGAATGGTGAACTTTTATATGATATCTTCCAAAACCAAAACAGGACCCCTGTAAAATTATCAGATGTACCTGAGGTAGTTAAAAAAGCAACTATTGCAATAGAAGATAAGGATTTTTACAAACACCAGGGTTTTGATGTTTTTGGTATTGTTAGATCTTTTTATAAATTAATTATTTCAAGAAGGATTGAAGGTGGAGGCTCTACTCTCACCCAGCAGCTTGTAAAAAATGCCCTATTAACTTCAGACCAATCCATAATTAGAAAAATTAAAGAGCTTATCTTAGCCATAGAAGTTGAAAGAACCTACACCAAAGACCAAATTTTGGAAATGTACTTAAATGAGATCCCTTATGGGGGTACTGCTTATGGTATAGAAGCTGCCTCAAATTTATACTTTGGAAAACATGCAAGTGAACTAAGTTTAGCAGAAGCCTCACTTTTAGCAGGGCTTCCTCAAAGACCATCAGTTTACTCACCTTATGGTACCCATCCTGAGCTCGCCAAAGAGCGCCAGGAAGCAGTCCTAAGAAGGATGGTGGAAGATGGTTATATTAAAAAGGATGATGCAGATCTGGCTAAAAATCAGCCCCTAACATACAGGACCGCCCAAAATGAAGTTGGATTTAAAGCCCCCCACTTTGTATTGTATGTTAAACAAAAATTAATTGAACAATATGGTGATAAATTAGTTGAACAAGGAGGGTTAAAAGTAACAACCACACTTGATTATAAACTCCAGGAAGAATCCCAAAAGATTGTTAAAGATGAGATTGACAAGATCTCCAAATACACAGTAGGTAATGGTGCTGCGGTAGTTTTGGACCCAAAAACAGGCCAAATCCTGAGTATGGTTGGATCTAAAGATTACTTTGGAAAATCAACCCCGGAAGGTTGTACAGAAGGGAAAACTTGTTTATTTGAACCAAATGTCAATGTAGCGCTAGGTCTAAGACAGCCTGGTTCTGCCACCAAGCCAATAACCTATTCGGCAGGTATGATTAAAGGTTTTACTGCATCCCAAGTCCTTGTGGATGTAAAAACAGAGTTTCCTGGAGGAAACAAACCAAGCTATATTCCCGTTAACTATGATGGCCAATTTAGAGGCCCAGTCCAGGTAAGATATGCCCTGGGTAATTCCTACAATATCCCTGCAGTTAAAATGCTGGCTTTAGTAGGTGTTAAAAATGTCATGGATTTAGGCTACAGGATGGGTTTAACAACCTGGGAACCAACTGAAGAAAATGTAAACAATGCAGGGCTTTCTCTTACTTTAGGAGGAAGGGAAGTAAAACTTTTGGATTTAACCTCAGCTTTTGGGGTTTTAGCTAATAAAGGCCAAAGGCAGGAACCAATCTCCATCTTAAAAGTTACAGACTCCAAAGGTAAAGACCTTTTTGAATATAAGCAAACTTCTGGTACTAAGGTTTTAGATGAGGGAATTGCTTTTATAATCTCAAACATTCTTTCTGACAATGGTGCCCGTTCTGCTGCCTTTGGTTCAAACTCAATCCTAAATGTCCCTGGAAAAACAGTTTCAGTAAAAACTGGTACAACTGATGAAAAAAGGGATAACTGGACGGTAGGTTACACCCCAAGCTTTGTAGTTGGAGTTTGGGTAGGAAATAATAATAATGAGGTAATGAACCCTGCAATTGCATCAGGTGTTACAGGAGCTTCACCAATCTGGCAAAAGATCATGGTTGTTGCTCTGCGGGGCAAGCAGGATGAAAAACCCAGCCAGCCTGATGGAGTTACTCTGACTGATGTTGATGGTCTAATGGGTGGTAAGCCCAAAGATGGCTCCCCAACCAGAAAAGAGTTTTTCTTAAAAGGATCCGAGCCCTCAAATGTTTCATCAGCCTACCAGAGACTAAAAACCTGCAAATCAAATCCCCACCGCCAGGCAAATGATGGTGAAGATTTAGAGGAAAGGGATGTAATATTGCTAAAAGAGGATGACCCAACTGGTGCTAACAAATGGCAGGCAGGGATTGATAACTGGGTTTTGACAGCCCCTGATGCCCGCTTTGTAGGTGATGCTAAGGGCTGCAGTGGTATTCCAGGTTTTGCAGGCGGCGGCGGAGGTGGCTCATCTCCAATTTCCATTGTGAATGTTTCAAACGGTGCAAATGTGCCAAGGATTTTTGATGTTTTGGCATCAACCAACTCCCCTAATGGTGTTAAAAGAGTTGTCTGGAGTATAGATAGTGTCCAAAAGGCTTCCCAAACAGGTGAACCATTTGCACTTCATGTAGAATTTCCTCCAGGTGATGGTGGATCCCACACAATTTCAGCAGAACTTGAAGACAACAATGGAGCCAAATTTTCAACCTCAATAGGTGTGACAGTTGCTCTTTAGATTAGTATGTTGCTATTCTTACACAGGTTTGCTACTATCTGTTCTACCTGCCAGTAGGCAGGTTTTTTAATATTATGAGTCCAGAAAGAAAAGTCAGCAGAAAAAGAGAAGTTATAAAAACCCCAGAGACTGGTCCTCAGCCAGCTCCTAAAATAAGAAGAATTCATGATGATGTATTAGATATTTTAAAAGGAAAATCTCCTGAAGCTGCTTATGATCATCTTGTAGCTGAGGTAATAACCAAAAGATCTTTGCATGATTACAGAAATTATGCTCCAGTAAGAATTGCAACATATTGGTTGCAGGCTAGATTAGGTAGAAGAACAGAGAAAGAAGCTATGAATAAAACACTCCAATACTTGGACCGCCTAGAACACAAGGATCGTGAGATTTTTGAGGCAATAACAGCGAAGGATCTCAGAACTACTGCTACTCCAATTACAGAAATAAGACATGCAATTTTACCTTATGATCCTTCTAAAAGAAGATAATAATATTAATTACAATACACGGCAGTATTAAAGTTTAATCACAAACTCTAATATCCCTACTCTTTTTCCAACTCCAAAATTATCAGCAATCCTTGGATGGATTTCTGCAATTACTCCTATAATCTGGCCATCTTTAGATAAAGATATAGCTTTAGTTGGATGAAAGAGTAGTTTGCCAATTCCTTGAGGTTTCTCCTGTTTTATCTCTACATCTAACTTTAACCCCTTAAAAATCTGCAGTATCTGCAAAACAGTATTCTCAGTGCCATCTGAAATTAAAATAGCCAGTCTGTATTCTTCTTTGGGCTTATCACCCTCTTGTACTATAAAAACCTTACCCATCTCAAAGACAGCAACATCTTTAATATTTTGCCTTAAATTTTTATCAGCAGCTTCTAGCAAATTTGGCCAAAGGTCCATCCTTAGATATTCAGTTTCTTGGGAAATTGGGTTTTGGATTTTTACTAAATGTTTTAAATTATCCTCCTCTAAAAATCCTAAACTTCTTAAAACTTTTGTAGAATAATAAGGGTAAGTCTGAACTTCAGTTAATCCAAGCCCTGCTAATTTAACCTTTAAATTATAAAGTGTTTGAAAAAATTTCTGGTCAATTTTTTCTGGCAGCACCCCTTCTAAAGGCCTGGCATTAATATTTTCATAACCATACATCCTGGCTACCTCTTCAATTAAATCCTCCTCAATATCCACATCCAGCCTAAAATAAGGAGGTGTTACAACCCAGCCAGGTTTTCCTTCTTGAGTTGCCTGCTTTTCTAATTTAAATCCAAGCTTTGTCAAATAGGTCTCCACCTGGTCTTTGTCTAAATTAACTCCAACTAAACTATGGATTTTTGGTAGACCCAAAGGAATTTTTCTTTCCTGTTCTTCTAAGTCACCCTCAATTGTTAATCCAGTCAACTTCCCTCCCAAACTTTCATACATCCTAATTGCGCCGTCAAGAGCCTGATAAAGCTTCTTTTTAGTTAAACCATGATAAAATCTCTTTGAAGCTTCTGAATTAAGCCCCAACCTGGTTGCAGTTTTTCTTAAATTTTTTGGATTAAATATTGCAGCTTCCAGTAAAATAGTTGTTGTAGAATCTGATACTTCACTATTTTTACCACCCATAATTCCCGCTATGCCTAAAACTTTTTTTGGATCTGTAATTAGAAGGTCAGTATTTGAAAATTTTCTCTTTTTTCCATCCAAAGTCTCAAGTTCTTCTCCTTCTTTTGCAGTCCTAACAACTATCTTCTCTCCTTCCACCGCTGAAGCATCAAAAGCATGTAAGGGCTGTCCATATTCAACCATTACCAAATTTGTGACATCGGCCACATTATTTATACTTCTTATACCTGAGTCTGAAAGTTTTTTTACCCAATTGTTATCAGATGGCTCAACCTTTAATCCTTCAATTTTGGCAATGCAATAGATTGGAGCTAAATCTTCATCTTCAACATTAACACCAACTTCATTTAAACTTTTATCAACCCAGATAAATTCAGCTGTATCTTTTTCTTCAAATTTTAATTTTGACTGTGTTATTGCTACTACTTCAAAGGCCACTCCTCTTAAAGATAAAAGATCAGCCCTGTTGTAGCCCTTCATATCAAGCTCAATAAAATCGGGGGTTACCTCTTTTATTCCAATAGTGCGCAAAGGTAAAAGCCGTACAAGCTCGTCATCAGAAATATTTAAATCAACAAGTTCTTTAAGCCAGTTTTTAGATACTTTCATAGTAATTCACTATTTACTAAAATTTCTGAAGAAACTTCAGGTCTCCGGACATCAAAAGCCTAATATCTTCAATTTGATTTTGCAGCATCACCATCCTGGCTGGCCCAAATCCCCAGGCTAGACCAGAATATTTGTATGGATCCAGTCCTGCCATCTTTAAAACAAAAGGATGTACCATCCCAGCTCCAGCCAGCTCCAGCCATCCAATCCCCCCACACACTTTGCACCCTTTTCCTTTACAAAACAAACATAGCCCATCAACACCTGCTCCAGGCTCTACAAAAGGATAATATTTAGGTCTCATCCTAACTTTTATTTCTGGACCAAAAACTTGTTTTAATAAATACTCTGATAGATACTGCAAATTAGCCATGCTTACTTCTTTATCTATATAAATTAAATCAAATTGGTCAAAGGTATGTTCATGTCTTGCATCTAAATTCTCATACCTAAAACACCTGCCTATATTTACAAGCCTTATGGGTGGTTTAAATTTTTTCATTGCCCTGTTTTGAAAATTAGTTGTGTGTGTCCTCAAAAGCAAATTCCCCTCTTTCCTTTCCCCTTTCCCCTCAATATATAAAGTATCCCACATATCCCTGGCTGGGTGGCCTTCAGGTATATTTAAAGCTTCAAAATTATTATACTCATCATCAATTTCAGGGGATTCAAATTGCTGGAAGCCAATACTCCTAAATAACTCCACAATCTGCTGCTCAAACTGGGTTAAGGGATGAAGATGTCCACTCCTTTTTGGTAATTCAACTTTTGCATTAATGTCAAAAGATTCTTTTTCAATCTCTTTATAACTCTCTTCCTTAACTTCCTGACGCTTTACCCTTATCTTTTCCTCAAGCTCCTGCTTTGTTTTATTAAACAAAGGCCCAACCTCTTTTAACTCCTCTTTAGAAACCCCTTTAAAATGCTTTGGTAGTTCAGTAATAACTCCATTTTTTCCAAAAAGCTCCAAAAAAATCTCATCAATTTTTTTTAGGCTGCCAGCATCCTCAATTTCTTTTAAAAATTTAACTTTAATTTCTGAAATTTTTTCCTGCATTTAGCTCAAATTCTAACAGAAGAGGGATATTTATTTAAGAGGTTACTTGTGAGACTATCTTTTTGAAATCTTCTGGATGGTTTACTGCCAGTTCTGCCAGCATTTTTCTGTCTAGATTAATATTTTTTATCTTGAGTCCAGAGATAAATTTTGAATAGCTTAAACCTTCTGCCCTAACAGCATTTCCAAGCTGGATAATCCAAAGGGATCTCATATCCCTTTTTTTCTGTTTTCTGCCGGCAAAAGCGTAAGCTCCAGCATGAAGTACAGACTCTTTAGCCCTTCTTACAAGTTTTGACCTTGAACCTATATAGCCTTTAGCTAAATTTAATAATTTTTTATGTTTATGATGTGAGGTTACACCTCTTTTAATTCTTGCCAAGTTTTTAAAACTTCCTTTCTTTTTCTAATAATTGCCTTTGTTTTAAAAAGGCAAGGTTTTGCGAGCACGAGTTATAATTTTTCATAACGAAGTGCGAAGCAAGTCCTTATTCTTTTATTTTCCTTTCTAAACTATTAAATACTTTTATAATTTCTTTCTGCCAGCCTTTAATCTGCAATACTGCCTCTGTCTCTTTCTTTCTCTTTTTTGGGGCAGAAGTTTTTTTAAAAACTCTCTTACCTTTACTACTCATTCTCTAAATCCCCAATAGTCTTTTTACAGATCTAAGCTGAGTCTTTGATACTAAAACAGGCCTTGCATGTCTCCTCAGTGCACTTTTAGATTTATGCCTTCTTAAATGGCCTGACCTTAACTGATGAGATCGCATGACCTTACCAGTACCTGTTATTTTAATCCTTTTAATTAAGGACTTATGTGTTTTCTGCTTGATGCGCTTAGCTTTCTTCATGGTTTTGTCCACCTTTTCCTTTACCAATTATAACTGTTATGCTTCTTCCCTCCATTTTTGGATCCCGTTCAACTGTAATTTTTTCTCCCATTGTTTCAAAGATCTTATTTAAAAGCTGAAACCCAAGTTCTGTATGGGCCATCTCCCTGCCTCTAAATTTAACCCTAAACATTATTTTATCCCCATCCTCTAAAAACTCTTCTGCCCTCTTAAGCCTTACATTTAAATCATGCTCTGCAATTCTTGGTGAAAGCCAAATTTCTTTTAGTTCAACCTCCCTGGCATTCTTCCTGGCAGCCTGTTCTCTCTTGCTTTCCTCATACAAAAACTTTTTAAAATCTAAAATTTTTGCTACTGGAGGTTTAGCTAAAGGTGCAATCTCTATTAAATCAAGTCCAGCCTCAATTGCTTTGGACAGGGCTTCACTTTTAGATATTTCACCTAAATTATTACCATCTTGATCAATTACACGCAAGCTTGGAGCTTGAATATTTTGGTTTAAACGGTAATATTTTCCTCTTTTTTGCTGTGGCCTAGCTATCTTTTAATACCTCCAAGTTGTAAATGATACCAGATTCAGGCACGCTTATCAATCTCTGAATTTAGTTCATCTAAAAACTTTTTAAAATCTAAATTATTTAAACTTTCACCATCTCTTTTTCTGACAGAAATCATTCCACTTTCCTGTTCTTTATCACCAATAATTACCATATAAGGTATTTTCATATTTTGGGCATCTCTTATTTTTGCCTGCATTGTTTCTCCCCGTTCATCAATCTCAGCCCTAATTTTTGAGTCCTTAAATTGTTCGAGTAACTTTTTTGCATACTCCAGGTTTCTGTCAGTAATGGGTATAATTTTTACCTGGACAGGAGAAAGCCAGGTTGGAAAAGCCCCTTGATACTGTTCAATCATGAAACCAACCATCCTTTCTAAAGTGGATATTATGCCGCGGTGGACAATAACAATTGGATGTTTTTTCCCATCTTCACCCAAATAATTTAAATTAAACTTTTCGGGTAAGTAAAAATCAATTTGAACGGTTGAAACAGTTTCGTCCTTTCCTAAAGCATTTGGGATTTGAACATCAAGTTTTGGCCCATAAAAAGCTGCATCACCCACACCCTCCTTGTAATCAAGCTCCAGTTCATCTAAGGCTTCTCTAATAGCTCTTTCTGATTCCTCCCACATTTTGGGGTTATTAACATATTTTTCTTTATCTTTAGGGTCATGCAGAGACAACCTATACCAAAAATTTTTAAGCTTTAGGTCTTTATAAACTTTCTCAATAAGTTTTACTGCACTTTTAAACTCATCCTTTAGCTGGCTGGGAGAACAAAATATATGAGCATCATTTAAAGTCATATTTCTTACTCTAATAAGTCCTGATAATTCGCCTGAATTCTCCCATCTATATAAAGTCCCAAATTCAGCAATTCTTAGCGGTAATTCCCTGTAACTTCTTGGACGGTGATTAAAGAGGTGGATGTGGTGAGGACAGTTCATTGGCCTCAAAACATACTCCTCGTTGTCTCTGTTCATGGGGGCAAACATACCATCTCTGTAGTGCTCCCAGTGTCCTGATTTTTTATAAAGATCGAGTTTAGCAATATGTGGAGTAATTACATGTTTATAACCCTCTTTAAGCTCTAAATCAGTCATATATCTCTCAAGTTCACGTCGTATCGTTGCTCCATTTGGAAGCCACATAGGAAGCCCTAACCCAATTTCAGGGTCAATAAAAAACAATTCCTGTGCTTGCCCTATTTCTCTGTGGTCTTTTAAATCATTATCATCCATAAAAAAATCCCCTCATCAACACTTAAGTTGACTCAGGGACCTGTGTTCAGGTGGTTCCACTCTGAGATTATACTCTTTGACTTTATTGGAAGTTCTACCAGGAAACTCAGAAGTTGGTGAGGCTTCTTCACTGTCTCCTCTCTTATTCTAGTTCAAGTTTTATTACTTTTCAATAGTTCTGGTATTCCTTATAGGTTGGACCTGATTCACAATATCACCAACCCCGGGGATAAAATTAAGCTGGCCCAGTAAACCTAATATTATTGCTACCACAACTGTAGCTCCAATAGCAGATCCAACTCCCCAGGAAAGCCCCCCTAAAAAATTTCCCAATACAATATCTCTTTTCTTCATATTTTCATTAGCTTTTAAATGTTTTTCAATCTCAGGTGTCACCATCTTAATTAAACTAAATTTAACAAGATTTTGCAAAGAGTGTGAACTCGACTGGATTCGAACCAGTGACCCCTTCTACGTCAAAGAAGTGCTCTAACCAGCTGAGCTACGAGTTCATATGTGTGAATTTTAGCTAAAATAGGAAACTAATTCAATAAATTAACCAGGAAGCTTGGTAAAGTGGTTCATATTCTCTCCGCCCTTTAACATTTCACCCTCACTCATATTAAATCCTGATTCCCTCTCTTCCACTTCATCAGCTTGCTTCTTTTGCCTTTCCATAAATGCACTAAATGCCCTGGAAACCTCATGTACTGCAGCAATATTATCAACTTTGGCTGATGCATTCCAATTCTCTCCCATCATTTGGGCTTCAGTGTTATGGTCAACAACTACTCCAAGTCTATCTTTAAGACCCATAATCTCTTCCTGCTCCTGTTGTACTACTCTGGCTTGAGCATTATCAATCCTGCTTATATTCCCTGCAATAGTATCTCTTTTTTGTCTTTCTTTAACTTCCTCAGCCTTTTGCTCATCAGTCCTGGTATCTGTTTTAGTGTTTGCCTCTTTGAAAGTCTTTTTAGATGCATTAAATATATCTATTCCAAATTTCCCTATCTTGGCTAATCCATCACCCAATCCCTTAACAATAAATCCAAATATTTTTCCTTTAGAACCATCTTTTTTATCTGCGTAGCTTGTAATAAATGAATTTTTATCAAATGAGGGAGCTTTTGTTTCATTACTGGTGCTGGTAAATGGCAGAACAGCCTCTCCCGCCTGTCTAACTTCCTTCCAATTATTTTTAAGTTCTCCTGCTACTTTAAACTCTGCTTTAGAAACTGGTGATTCTGGTGATTGACTCTTAACTAATTCTTGAATAGATGGTTTGTAAAGATCTAATGAATTCTCCTTTATCTTATTCCAGTAATCATATGTAACATCAAACTGCTCACCAACATTACTGTAATTTGGGCCATTTTTTGGATCTTCAAGGGCGAATCCTGGATCCCTCTCTTCAGAGGCTTCATAGGGGTTTGGTAATGTTGCTGTTGCCCCGCTGCGCTCGTGCGCTTGAGGCTTAAATGTGCTCATAAAAGAGAGCTATTAATATCTGCTCTTACCTGGTAATTTTAACACTTTTAAATCTACAGTCAAATGAATGTACTGGATGAGTACATAGGTGACACTTTTTCTAAGGTATGGGTAGTAATATATTCTAGTGGAGTCTGGTAATCAAGGGTTTGGTGA
>Ga0155537_116_pt1 | contig 53607 bp, 57 predicted proteins | sample RifCSPhighO2_12_FD_107194 | JGI IMG/M metagenome (GOLD analysis project Ga0155537, IMG submission 107194) | Candidatus Daviesbacteria bacterium RIFCSPHIGHO2_12_FULL_37_16
CAAACCCTTGATTACCAGACTCCACTAGAATATATTACTACCCATACCTTAGAAAAAGTGTCACCTATGTACTCATCCAGTACAACAGCTTGACATTTTAAAATAAAAGATTAATATTATCTATAATTCAGAAGAGTTGCCCAAGCGTAACTAATATGGCATTAGAACAAGTTGGTCAGAACACTCCAGATACCTCAGAACTCTTATCTATTTTCGCAGCTCACAGAAATCAAGAGAAACAACTTTCATGGAGTGGTCCTTTGAGTGAATATTTAGCACTTGTTGGGGAAAATCCTAAAGTAGCCAGACTGTCCCATGCCAGAGTATATGACATGATTAGTGCTAGGGGTGTGGAAGCTCAAGGTGAAGGTAAACCCCCAAGATATAAATTTTTTGAAAGTGAGTTGTTTGGAGTAGATGAGCCAATATCACAGATAGTGGATTATTTTTCTGCAGCTGCCAGAGGATTAGAGGTCAGGAAGAGGATTTTACTATTGATGGGTCCAGTTGGAGGAGGTAAATCTACAGTAGTGGCTATGTTGAAGAGAGGGCTTGAAGAATATACCAGAACACCTGAAGGTGGGGTTTATGCTATAAGCGGATGTCCAATGTATGAAGAACCACTGCATCTTATTCCTGATGCTCTGAGGCCTGAGGTCTCCAGGGTTCTTAACGTAAAAATTGAAGGTGATTTGTGCCCTCATTGCAGGATGGAACTTTCTGATAGGCATGATGGTAAATATGAAGATGTTGAGGTGGTCAGGTATGCTTTTTCTGAAAAAGAGAGAAGAGGAATTGGAACCTTTTCACCTTCTGATCCAAAGTCGCAGGATATCTCTGAGTTGACTGGTTCTATAGACCTGTCTACCGTAGGCAGATATGGGAGTGAGTCAGATCCAAGAGCTTACAGGTTTGATGGTGAACTAAATATTGCCAATAGAGGAATGATGGAGTTTATAGAGATGTTAAAGTCAGATGAGAAGTTTTTGTATGGACTTTTAAGCTTATCCCAGGAGCAGTCAATTAAGACAGGCAGGTTTGCTATGATTTATGCTGATGAGGTATTGGTATCCCATACTAATGAGTCTGAATATAATGCTTTTGTAGCAAATAAAAAGGGTGAGGCCCTGCAGGACAGGATTATTCAGGTCAAGGTTCCCTACAACTTAAGGTTATCTGATGAGATGAAAATTTATGATAAGCTTTTGAGGGATACAACAGATATTGCTATTGAAAGGGCTCCTTTGGATGGTGAGGTACATATATCTCCTGGTGTTTTAAGGGCAGCGGCTATGTTTGCTGTATTGTCCAGGTTGACTCCAACTAAAAAAGAAGGGGTGAATTTAATGACAAAGCTTAAGCTTTATGATGGTCAGGATGTTGGAGATTTAAAGCAAAAAGATTTGCGAGAACTTAAGGAAGAGGCGGCTGAGACACGTGAAGGTATGGATGGTATTTCACCAAGATACATAACCAATAGGCTATCTTCTGCGCTAGTCCAGGAAGGTGCGCAGTGCCTAAATCCAATAGATGCTCTCAGGTCTTTTAGGGATGGTTTAGAGAGTGTGCCTGGTTTGACTAAAGAAAAAAAGGATGAATATTTAAAACTTCTTGGAGAAGTGAGGGGTGAATATGATGAGAAAGCTAAAACTGATGTGCAGAGAGCATTTATTGGCTCCTTTGAAGATAACATCCAGACAATAATGGATAACTATATGGATAATATAGAGGCTTTCTGCAACAAGAGTAAGGTTAAGGATGCTTATACTGATGAAGAGGTGGATCCTGATGAGAGGTTGATGAGAGAGATTGAGGAACAGATTGGGGTGACTGATGGCCAGAAAGCTGGTTTCAGGCAGGAAATTGTTAATATAATGGGGTCTAAACTCAGAAAGGGCGAAAAATTTGATTCTACAAGTCATGAGAGGTTAAGAGAGGGATTGGAAAAGAAGCTGTTTGCTGATATGAAAGATATGGTTAAAGTAACCACTTCTACCAAAACACCTGATGCAGATCAGCAGAAGAGGATTGACGATGTGCAGTCAGCATTGATTAGAGAGAGAGGTTACTGCACATGCTGTTCTTCTGAACTCTTAAAGTATGTAGGTAGACTTCTTAACCGCTAATTTTAAAAATGGGTGTTGAACTTTTTTTGTCCAGTCATCAGGTAAGGTTTGATGGTATGGGAGATAAGGCTTCCAGGGATGTGGCGCGCCATAACGAAAAGATTAAGGATGTAATAAGGCAGCAGCTGCCTGGCATTATTGGAGAAGAATCAATTATTACTGGCAGCGATAAAGGAATTGTTAAAATTCCAATCAGGAGTCTGGAAGAGCCTTATTTTAAGCATGGGGATAACAGTGCTCAAGAAGGTTATGGACAGGGTGATGGTAATACCCAAATTGGTGATGTTATTGGCCAAGTGCCTAGTAATGAGCCTGGAAATGGTCATAAACCTGGCGAAATTCCCGGGATTGACTACTTAGAGGTTGATGTGACAATTGACCAGTTGGCTGCCTGGATGTTTGAGGATCTGGGGCTGCCTTTTTTAGAAAACAGAGGGAAGGCTATAATACCTTCAGAGCATGTTAAATTTGATGATATAACCAAAAAAGGGCTGATGGGAAATTTGGATAAGAGAAGGACTGCCCTAGAGAATATCAGGAGAAGGGCGCTGGGTGGGTTAGAACCGGTTTTTGAAGATGTCAATGAGGATGATTTAAGATTCAGAAACTGGGAAATCAAAAAAAGAGAGGAATCCAATGCAGTGGTTATAGCAATGAGGGATATCTCAGGGAGTATGGGAGAGTTTGAGAAGTATATATCCAGAAGTGCATATTTTTGGATGACCAGATTTTTAAGGACTAAGTATGAGAATGTTGAGATAGTTTTTATAAACCATCAGACTGAGGCTAAAGAGGTAAATGAGGAGGCATTTTTTTATTCAGGTGAGAGCGGAGGGACAAAAGTCTCTTCTGCTTATCAGCTGGCCTGTGATATAACAAAACAAAGATATCCAAAAGAGGATTGGAATACATACCCATTCCATTTTTCAGATGGGGATAACTGGGGTGAGTTGGATAATATTAAATGCAAGGATTTAATATTAAGAGGACTTGATGAGTTGGGGTGGAATGCTTTTGGATATGCTGAAATTCAGGAGGGGGGCCGGCGTTCTGCCAGCACTTTAATGACAGTAATGGAAGAGATAGAACATGAAAGGTTAATGAAAGCTGTTATTACTAGTAAGGATGAGGTCTACGGTGCAGTTAAAACTTTTTTTGGAAAAACTGAGGCTTTAGCAGCTGCTTTATAACATGGAAACTATAAGTGATGATCAAAAACCCTCTGTTCCCATTATTTTGAGAGGCGGCGGAGCTGTAGAGCTTGATTTAAAAGACAGTGTTTCAGCCATTGCTGAGATCTCTGAGGAAGTTGGTTTGAAGCCATGTAAAACTTACTTTGATATGGTTCCAGCTGAGACTATGTATGAATATGGGGCATATGGTATTCCAGGCAGGTTTGGTCACTGGACTCATGGTAGGGATTACTACAGGATGAAGACCATGTATGACCATGGTTTTTCTAAAATTTACGAGCTGGTGATAAATGATGATCCGGCTTATGCTTATCTTCTGGAGACAAATCCTCCTATAGCTAATAAATTAGTGGTGGCTCATGTGGTGGGACATGTTGATTTTTTTCAGAAGAATATGACCTTTAGCCATACAAACAGGAGGATGGTGGAGACTGTCCAGCAAACAGCTGCTAGGTTTGCAGAATATGAAGATCTTTATGGAATTGATGCGGTTGAGGCAGTAATTGATGCTGCAATATCACTTAGCAAAAATATTGATACCCATCCAAAAGGATTTAACCGGTTACCCAAGGATCAATATGTTGCCGAGAGTTTGAGAAGGTCGCGTGATGAGCTGAAGGGGAAGGGTATATCCACATCAGAATATGATGACATTTGGAGTTTGGGGGCCCCTAAGAAAGAAGAACCAAATGAACGGCCTAAGATAACTGTTCCTTATGAGGCAGACCCTGATTTGATGTGGGTTATTTCAGAATTTTCACCAATTTTAATGGATTGGCAGAAGGATATATTACTTAGTGTGAGGGCTGAGCAGCAGTATTTTATCCCCCAAATGTTGACTAAGATAATGAATGAAGGCTGGGCTTCACTCTGGCATACCAGGATAACCAGGGAGCTTATTGCACGGGGTTTAGTGAGTGATGACGAGGCAATGCAGTATGCTCGATTGCACAGCGGAGTTATTTCAGGAAATAGACGCAACCTTAATCCCTATGGACTGGGGCTCAGGATTTGGGAAGATATTGATGATAAGTATCATGGAAGGGTAGATTGGGGTGAAGAAAGAGAGATTGATAGGTGGGGAGAGGTGATAGATCCAGAAAGTTATGTGGGCAGGGAAGATCATGATATTTTCAGGGTGAGGGAAACCATGGTAGACCAGGGGTTTTTGCGAAACTTTCTTTCAGGAAGAATTATCAGGGAGCTTGATCTGTATGGTTATAGAAGAGAAGGTGACAGGCTTGTGGTAGAAGAGAAAGATCCACAAAAAATCAGGGAAGGGTTGGTTGCCTCTATGGATAGATGGGGTTTACCGAGCATTGTTATTCCAAAAGGAGGAGCAAACTATACCAGCAGCAGGGAACTTTATTTAGAGCATGAGTTTGAGGGGGAAGAGCTTGATGAGAAATATGCTCAGGAGACTTTGAAGAGGGTTTTTTATCTCTGGGGAAGGCCTGTGCATTTGCAGGCTAGAATAAGAGGCAGTGAGACTACAATCCACTGCTCTGAGGGCCCTACAGTTTTAACTGTATAAAAGGTGTGACCCCAGCTGGATATATCACAATTTTTTAAATTGCTGAACCAGCGACAAATTGATAACACACCCAATCCGCCAGTTGGCGGATTGCAAGAGTCTCTATGTGAGGGCGCAGGGATTCGAACCCTGGACCGAATGATAATACACCCAATTTGCTACGCAAATTGCAAGAGTCTGTGACCCCAGCTGGATTCGAACCAGCGACCAATTGATTAAGAGTCAACTGCTCTACCGCTGAGCTATGGGGCCATCACTGGCTAATTTTACTAAAAATTGGATATTTTTGCTATTTTTGGAGATAAACTATTTTTCCCACTGGGCTTTTTCTGCTTTTTCTACTTCTCCTGCAATGTTTAATTCTGCTGGGTGTTCATCATCTGCTTTTTGGTAAAGACCCATTTCATGGGCATTTTCTAAGGTGTCATCATCTGATTCTAAATCAGGAGTATCTCCAACTAGTGAGGTTTCACCACTATCATCATTATCACCTGTTAGATTGTGTTTTTTATCATCATTCATAAAGTCATTCTATCATGAATTAAAAAAATTGCGAGTCAGAAATATGTAAGAGAAGGTGAACTTTGGTACAATACACACAAGCGCCTGTAGCTTAATGGATAGAGCATCTCGCTTCGGACGAGACGGTTGGGGGTTCGACTCCCTCCAGGCGCGCACAATTGGTGTATTGTAATTTTGAAGCTATATAGTTATATTTACATGAATTATGCCTGTAAAGAAGAAATCTACTAAAAGAGCTGCAGCTAAATCAACTAAGGTTGAAAGAGCAGAGGAATCTGTCTCTTTTTTAAATTTAGCTAATATAAGATCAAGATTTACTAAATCAGGAAGGACAAAGTGGGTAATATTAACCCTTCTTTTGGCTGCATTAATAATATTTTTGGGAAATAAATACCTTATTGCTGCCTGGGTTAACAATAGACCAGTGACAAGACTTGAGCTTAATAATGCACTGCAGAACAGATATGGAAAGGATGTTTTAGAGGAGTTAATTGTTGAGAGATTAATTGAAGAAGAAGCCAGAAAAAGAAGTTTGACCGTTTCCCAGGAGGAACTGGATAATGAAATTAAAAAAGTTGAAGAGCAGCAGGGAGGAGCAGAACAGTTAGCCCAAATCCTGACTGCACAAAATATCTCCAGGAATGATTTTAATAAACTTGTAAGATTGCAGCTTCTAAGACAGAAGATGTTTGGAGCGGGCAAAGATGCAACAGATGAGGAAGTTGAAAAATATATTGAAGAAAATAAAGACAGCCTTGCGTTAGAACAGAGGACTGCATCTGAGGAAGCTAAGTTTAAAGAAAGTATAAAAGAACAGTTAAAAAACCAAAAGGTAAATCAAGAGTTTAATACCTGGCTGAATGGAGCTTTATCTGGTCCTGGAGTTTCCCGCCAGATTTAGGAGGTAAAGTTACTGCTGAGAGTATCCCAAAAGAGGATCCCACTAAAAATCCCCCAATCACATCTGTGGTCCAGTGTTCACCTAAGTAGATTCTGGAGATAAGCATGGTTAATAAGAAACAGGATAATAGGATGATAGAGAACAGTCCTTTTTTAAGGCTGGATTTAAGATAAATATAGGTCATTAAAAAAACTATTAAAAAAGCAGTCCTGGTAACATGGCCTGAGGGGTATGAATAGTCTGTTTGGATAAAGTGTGAGGGGAAATCAAACTTAATTACTCCCCTATACATAAAAAAGGGCGGGCCCGGGTGATATAAAAAGACTTTGCCAAAAAGCTCCATTAAGAGGGCTAGGGGGAGCAAAAACAGGCTCAAAGCAGTTAGCCAGTACTTTTTTATGAGCAGATAGAAAAAGATGATTAACCAAATTACCCCGGTTATTTCAAGTGAGCCTATAATTGAAAATACTGAAAAGGAATAGTCAAACCTGCGGGGGATTTTATCCTGGAACCTGACTGTAGTATCAAAATCATGCTGGGTAAATAGTTCTTTTGAAACCAGGTAGGAATAGAAAATAAAAAAGGCAAAAAGAAGCATTGAGATTAAAAGTAAGAATTTTTTGGATTTCAGCATTAGAATAAATGATACCAGAAAAGTGTAGCGGGTGTGTCTCTTCAAAACCACACCGGGAGTTGAGGCACAAAATCCTTATTGACTAGCTCTGTATAGTAAACTAATATTATCCTATAGATGATTGAAAATAGTGATAAACCATTACATCCCAAAATTTATACCCAAGAAGATACTGTAGCCAGGTTTTTTAAAAGTTTGACAGTAAATAGAGATTCTGTTGAACAAGTATTAGAGTATTTTAGGAGTGGTAGATTGCCAAAACCCATAGATACTTTTACATATAGAATTCCAGATCATGTTGAGCCAGGACTTATTGGGATAGATGGTTCAAACTATTTTGCTGCAGGTATAGTTAAAGAATCATTTCCTTTTATTAATTTTGCCAATGTTTATTTTGTTGCTGAGGAAATAGGGAGATCTTCAAATATCGAAATTCTAAAAGAATATAAAAGCTATGATGAGGTGAGACGGGCTTTAAGTATAGGTGCAAATTGGAGATTTTCAAATTTTCTTTCTTCGGAAGAAAACCTCACTGAGTTTACAGCTGATATATTCTCTCCAAGACAAGAGCTAGAAACGGCTTTTGTCTAAGTTCTATCTATTCCGTTCATTCTTAACAAACAAGTAAGTTCCAACTACTAACATTATCACAAAAGCTCCAATCATAATTGCCAGGTCTACAATAGGTGGGTGTAGGACTACTTTGTCATATTCAGGGGAACCTGCATAATAAAGCCCTCTTAGGAAATCCACTGGGTAGGTCATAGGGGTGAGGGTTGAAAGGATTGCCAGGATTGGAGGAGAATCTTTGATTGGGTTAAAGACTCCTGACAGGAAAAATTGAGGGAAGATGAGGAAAGGGAAAATTTGGTTAGCAGAACGCACATTTCCTAAATTGGCCATGACTATTGTCCCAAAAGCTCCTCCAAAAAGACAGGCTATCAGGGCTGCAGGAATAAAAAGAAGCATCTGTGAAATAGAAATTGGTACTCCAATAATGAAACCAAAGACTAAAACTCCAATAGCCTGAGTTAGAGATACCAAAGTTTCTCCCAGGATTTTTCCAAAAATTATTGAGTATCTGGAGATAGGGGAGACAAAGATTTCCTGGGAAAAATCATTTGCCCTATCTTCTATAAGTGAAATAATACCTGAGGCAGTGGACTGGAATAAGACCTGGGCTAAAACTCCTGTAAAAGTAAAGGTCAGGAAGTTAAAGCCTACCTGTTTGCCTATGTTTGCCTGCAGCCCTCCTCCCAAGGCACCAATAAAAATTAAAGGGAAGATAAAAGAGATAATTAACCTACCCCTATCCCTTAAAAGTTTAGTAAAATCCCTGGCTGCAATGGTTAAAATGGCATTTAATTCTTTCATGAAATTATATCCTTCGCTACGCTCAGGATGACAGATTGTTCTCCCTTTCTGCAATTATTTCCAAGTAAGCCTCTTCTAAGGTTGGGGAGTGAGTTTTTAACATGCTAAGAGGAGTTTTAATGTCCTGGATTAATTTCTGCAAGTTCTTGTTTTCAATATCTATTTTGAATGGGCCGTTTCCTGTAAATTTTATCTTTTTACTCTCAAGTTCTTTGGTTAACTTATTCCTGTTGTCTGCATCGATTAAGATATATTCATCAATTAGTGTATTTTTAATCTGGGTTGGGGTACCAAGTGAGACGATCTTGCCTTTGCTGATAATGCAAACCGTATCTGCTTCTTCTGCCTCTTCTAAGTAGTGGGTTGTTAAAAATATTGTAATGTTTTGCTGCTTCCTAACAGTTTTTAAATACTCCCAGAGGTTTTTTCTGGAGAGTGGGTCCAGGCCAATTGTTGGTTCATCTAAAAACAGGACCTTAGGTTTGTGCATTAGGCTTCTGATTATCTCAAGCTTTCTTTTCATCCCGCCCGAGAAAGTTTTTATGGTGTTAAAAAGTTCATTACCTAAACCAATAACTTCTGAGAGTTCTTTAACTCTTTTTTTATAGGACTGGGGCATTAGTTCATAAGAAGGTCTAAAAGGGTAGAGTCCATATAAAATAGCATGAAACCTAATATTTTCTTCTGCAGTTAGATTTGTATCCAAACTTGGGTTTTGGAAGATAATTCCGACGTTCTGCCTGACTTTTGAGGAGTCCCTGTCTGTGTCGAAACCTGTAATTTTAACCTCTCCTGAGGTTTTGGATAGGGTAGTTGTGAGAATAGAGATGGTTGTGGTTTTACCTGCCCCATTGGGGCCCAAAAAGGTAAAAAATTCACCCTCTTCAACTTCAAAGGAGATATTATCAACTGCATTTGTTTGGGCATTTTTGTACTTTTTAACCAGGTTTTTTACTGAAATAATTGCACTCATGGGATATTAATGTAGCAGAAAATTGGAAGAGTTTGTACTAGGAGGTTAAAGTTTGGGGCTTTTGAAGAATCTGGGCTTTTTTGGAGTTGGTTTTTAAAATGATTTTTAAAAGAGATATAGCTTTTTCTAAAGCAGAATATACGATTACCTCATCAGAAAATCCTATGTTTAGCTTTATATGGAATATCCCTACATTATCTGTTTGCCAGTCCCATTTGGTTTTTCCTTCAAGGATAAACTTTTCATCTGGATCTTTTTTTAGATCGGAGAGATATTCAAGCAGGATGTGTTCAAAAAGGTGGCCAATTTCTGTTTTTTTAACCTCTCTTTGAAAAGGTGCATTTAAATAGTTAAAACATTTATGTGAATAGATTTTAGGAAGGTTGTTATTTAAGACTTTGGTTGTATTTGGTAAAGTTTTAGTGTTCAGGTGGTTTGTGAGCATAACCATTTTAATTGAGGTATCAGAATGGTTTTGTTTAATCTGTAGGGTAAAAAGCGGATTGGAAAAGATTATTGGTAAATGATCTGTAGGTTTAGCGGGCATTTGTTTACAGCTTTCTATAGATATTATTACAGAAAACTTACGTAATATATACCCTCAATTCTTTTCTGTCAAATTTCTTACCTAATTTTTGGTTTTCTCCTATTTTAACAGATTTAGATATTCGCTAAAAATACCTCCTGCAATTGAGAAGGCCCCATGAGGAAAGTAAATATTGAAAAGACCTGGTTTTTTATGGAGGTTAGGGATGCCTAGTTTTTCAATCTTTTTTTGGGTTGCTTCAAAAGAAAAGTTAGCTTTTCCTATCTCAAAGTTTTTTTTAACTATTCTTTCTACTTCTTCTGGACTGCTTAGAAGTTCCCTGACCCTGTTTACAGTATCTGAGGTAACTTTATTATCTACAGCCACTGTCTCAAAACCTAAGGGCTCTATATCCTTTTTGTAAACTTCGTATCTGTTAACAAAGATGGGTTTTTTAAAGTAAACAGCCTCTATAAATTGGTTGCCAAAGCCTTCAAAAGTAGAGGGGTAGGTAATAAAGTCTGCGTTGACAAAACACCCCCAAAGTGTATAGAATCGACCTGCCTCGTCTGTAACTGCACGTTCTGATTTGATCCTCGTACCGATAAATTTTGTCCGGATTCCTGCTTCTTTTACTAATCTGACTATTTTTTTTAGGTAATCACCTGATTCATCCCCATGATAACCTGCCAGGACAAAGATGATGCGCGGGTCGTTTAGTTTTTTTATAAGTTCAATTGCCAGTTCAATATTTTTTCTGGGCACAATCCTGGTTGCCTGTAAAAAAACAATATCGTCTTTGGCTATTTCAAAATCTTTTCTCCAGTTTTTAGTCCAGGCATCAAGCTGGTTTAGTTTAAGGTTAAAATCAAAGCAGTCTGAAATAACCCGGGATTTTATGCCTGACCTTTGTTTAAGCTCCTGCTGGGCTATTGAGTTTATGGTAAGGTGGGTAATTAATGGGTTGTTGGGAGGAAAAAAACGTTTAAAAAATTCAAAGCAGTGGGATTTTAAGTACCTTTCCCGCTCCCACCAAAAGTCATGGTTTCTGGAAATTGCAGGAATTTTAAATTCAGTTATGACGCGCTCAAGGGCAACTGCTGCAGGGAAGTGAATTGGAAGGCTAAAAACATTTGAGATTATTAGTTTGTCTATATGAAGTTGCCTGAAAACTTGTCTTAACTCTCCTTCAATATCTCCTGAGAGGGCAAAAATCTCTTTTTCTGCTTTTTTATAATCAATATTCTTAGTGATTATATCCTCGTGGATTTTATAAATTTCCGGGTGGGTGAAGTGGAGTGAGTCTATTAAAACCCCGCTTTGGTCAAGTTCACCTGCGATAAAGGTGACTTTGTGGCCCATTCTTTCTAATATTATCTTCCAACGCTCAGCCTCCAGGGAAACACCATCAGTGCCTGCGATCCTGAAGGAGAGATAACCTATGTTCACATATCCATAGTAAGCACCTTTTGAGAATGCGGTCAAGTGTGAAAATTTTAGTGATTAGGATTTTCTGTTGTGTCTGATAAAGATTTTATGTCTATCTTTGTACAGGAGTCCCTGGAGGATTCCACCCGCCAAAAAACCTTTAGTAAAGTGGGCATCCAAGATGACATTTGTCAAAGGGATTGAAACAGCCAGTATAATTGCAAAATTTACCCAGTGATGAAGCCAGAGAGTGTGGTTGCCTGTTTTAATCTTAATATTCGGGGAAAACTCTATCTTTGAATATTTAAGTCTAGGGATCCTTTTTTTAAACTTTTTAGGGTGGGTGAGATAGTGCATTGTGGGAATAGCTGCTAAAGCACCTGGTAAGAATGAGACAAGTTCCATAATATTTACCTATATTTAATGTAATGGGTGTGTGAAAAAAATGCAATACACCCAAAGTATATTAGTCAAGCCTCCTATTTTTTAAAAGTTCACATTTTGTGCATCTTAAAGTTTCAGGAGCAAAAATCTGGGCAACTTTTTCTGAGGTTCTAATCTGAATCTCATCACTTTCTTTTAAGTTTATAATTTTAGGGTTGTTATCAACTGCCAGAACTGCAGGTCCACGCACAATTTTAATTAAAACTTTATCTTTTAGGGAAAGCTTTATTGGTTTTAACGAAGCTGTTAAATTGTTAAAAGCCAAACCTAAACCTTTTTTAAAGGATTTTTTAACTATTGATTTAAAATAACCTGTTGAACCAAAATGGGTTGAAATAACAAGCCCATCTCCAACTAAAATATTTGGGCTAAACTCTTTTCCATTTATAAAAAGTGAAAACCTCATTGCATGAGTAGGATTTAAATTTCTGATTACAATATCATTTACACCTTTCAAAACAGAATCTCCAATTTTGGCTTCAAGCTTATTAAATTTCACCAGTTTTAATTTCTTGTTTTTGAATTGGTTTAAAATGGCTTCTGTTTGGTGGTTTGGGCATTTGTTGCAGGTTTTTGAGTCCCTGATTGGGAGTTTAGGTATCCCTGGAAATTCCCTTTCTGAAGAAAGAAGTGTGCCATCACCTCCATAGCTTATTACCAGGTCAGGATTTTTGGAAACTATAGAAAAACCAAGGCCTTTAATCAGGTCTTTAATAGTTTGGGAGTTTTTGCCGTAAAGGGCAGTTTTCATAAGATTAAGTATATCAGATTTAGGTTCAGATATCAAACTATAGGTTGTTCAAATAGATGTGGTAAACTAAGATTATGATTGGAAGAACGCATGATTTGGCTGCTTTTACAGCACTTTCTTATGTTGCAGCAACTTCACCATTGCAGGAGGTTTCTTTAGCTACTTTGGGGGTGGCAATTGGAGCTAATTTTTTAGGGGGGCTGGCGCCTGATTTAGATCAGACTACTTCTGATTTCTGGCACCATGTTAGAGGTGGAAATGTAATAAGCAGGATTATTGCACCCCTTTTGGGAGGACATAGGTTTATATCTCATTCCATATTGGGGATTTTTTTATTTGGATTTATAGTTGATAAGATACTGGAGATGATCTCAGGAGTTTTGATTGTTAATATGGATATTGTCTGGTGGGCTTTTATGATTGGGTTTGTGAGTCATTTAGTTATGGATACTTTCACCAAAGAAGGGGTGCCCTGGCTTTTTCCAATCCCTATCAGGTTTGGGATCCCTCCTTTTAGTTTTTTGAGGGTAAAAACAGGTGGAATGCTTGAAAAATCCTTTATATTTCCTGGGTTAATTTTGTTAAATTTCTATATCTATTATGCAAATTATGGGAAGTTTTTAGAGTTTTTTAAACAGTATATTAAATGAAGAAGAGAATTAACCCTTTTTTGGCTTTGGATTATTTTGATTTCAGGCTGTTTTTCTTTGGCAGTTTTATCTCCCAGATGGGCACACAAATGCAGGTAGTGGCAGTTTCATGGGAACTTTACCAACTGACCCATTCGGCCTCTTCTTTGGGGCTTCTGGGGCTGTCTGAGTTTATACCTGTAATACTTTTTGCACTGGTAGGCGGAATTGCTGCAGATAAATTTAACAGGAAAAAGATTTTAATTTTTAGCCAGATTGGCTTGGCTATCATGGCAGGAGTGCTTTCTATTGCTTCAATTGAGGGAATAACCTCCCCCTTGTTAATTTATATTGTGATGGCAGTGAGCGGTGTGGGAATGGCTTTTAATATGCCTGCCAGGCAAGGTGTATTGCCTCATCTGGTTCCAAGAAAATATTTTATGAATGCAGTGTCTTTAAATACCCTTCAAAGACAAACTGCCATAATTGTTGGTCCTGCAGTTGCAGGTTTTATGATTGCACTTTATGGAGTTGAGACTATATATATTTTTAATGCCATAACTTTTTTAATTTTAATTATGACACTTCTGCCTATTAAGATACCTGCCCATGAGAAAAAAGCAGATTTTGACTGGAAGTCTGTAATGCATGGGTTAAAGTTTGTTAAAAGTAACCAGGTCCTTTATTCAACTATGATTTTAGACTTTTTAGCTACATTTTTTGGGACAGCTACAATTTTAATGCCTATCTTTGCAGCAGATATCTTCCATACAGGGGCAAAGGGGTTGGGACTTTTATATTCTGCACCCGCAGTAGGAGGAGTAATTGCAGGACTTATTATGTCATCAATTCATAGAGTAAGAAGGCAGGGTGTGATAATAATTGGATCAATTGTTTTGTATGGACTGGCTACAGTTGGATTTGGATTAACAACTTCTTTTGCTCTGGCGCTATTTTTCTTAGCCTTAACAGGGGCAGGGGATATGATAAGTACAATTTTAAGAAATACAATCAGGCAGCTGGTGACACCTGACCACTTAAGGGGGAGAATGGTCAGTATAAATATGATTTTTGTTCAGGGAGGTCCAAAGCTTGGGGAAACTGAAGCAGGGCTTTTAGCAGCAATGGTTGGGGCTCCTGTGTCTGTGGTGATAGGGGGGGTGGGAACTGTTGCAATAGCTTTGCTTTTAGCATTAATAATGCCAAAGCTTAGAAAATTCCAGGGACATGAACTGGCTGTCTGATTTTTTGGTATAATCTGTGCCATGGGAAAATTTCAAATTCTGCTCTATTACAAATATATTCAAATTAATGACCCCGGGAGGTTAAAAAAAGACCAGGATGAGTTGTGCAGGGGGTTAAATCTTAAGGGGAGGATAATTGTGGCTTCTGAGGGGATTAATGGGACTTTAGAGGGGTTAACAGAAGATACTGAGAAATACATTAGATTAATGATGAATGATGAAAGATTAAAGAATGTACATTTTAAAAAGAGTGAGGGGACTGGAAGTGCTTTTCCTAAACTTTCTATAAAAGTAAGAAGTGATATTGTTAGCCAAAAACTAGAAGAGTTTAAGCTGGACCCAGCAAAAGAGACTGGAAAATATTTACATCCAGAGGAACTTCATGAGTGGATCCACAATGGAAAAGAATTTTATTTAGTGGATATGAGAAATGATTATGAGACTGAGGTAGGGTATTTTAAGGGGTCTATCTTTGCCCCGTTTGAGAACTTTAGGGATTTGCCAAAAGTTTTGCCTATTTTGCAGGAGTTAACAGGTAAGACTATTGTGACAGTCTGTACTGGAGGTGTGAGGTGTGAGAAGGCTTCAGCATTTTTGATAAAAAATGGATTTAAGGATGTGTACCAGCTTTTTGGGGGGATAGTTACTTATATGGAGAAATACCCTAATGAGGATTTTGTGGGAAAGTTATATGTTTTTGATGGTAGGGTGACCATGGGGTTTAATACTGATAGTCCTATGCACAAAGTTGTAGGAAGGTGTACAGTCTGTTTTGAAAATGCAGACACATATTATGACTGTAAAAATTTATACTGTCAGGGTAAAAGACATTTTATAAGTTGTGAGAGATGTATTGAAAAAAGTTTTGGGTATTGTCAAAAATGCGTTTCTGGGAGGCAAAGTAGTGAAAAAGAAGTAGTTTTAGCTGCCTGAAAAACTTAGTCTGCCAAAAGGATTCGTTATTTTAGATAAATCCATGCCCCACTCATCACTAAGTTTTTTTCTATAAGCTGGATGTGTAATAAGTTTAGCAAGATGTACCTTTCCTATCAGTCTTTCTACTTTTCCTAAGGCTTGCAAAAAATCTTTTATACCTGGATTAGCAACTTTTCTAAGTGCTTCGCCCTGGACTTCATAATCTTCCATAAAAGATGGACCAGGCATCTCAAAATTTAATAATTCATCCTCTATTTCTTCAATTGCGTGGGGGTCAGTATTTTTTAATATAATTGCACCTTCAAGGCTCCAACCACTATGATGAAACTCTTGGATTTCAATGAATTTTAATAATCTTTTTAGAACTGGTTCATGAGTGTTTGCCCCAAAATTCTGGTAAAACTGACCTGTAACCTGTTCCTGCATCATAGTTCTTGTCCGTGCTCTGGGTGGAGTTAAAACTCTTTCTTTTTTACCCCACTGCCCAGCCCTTCTACTTTCCAATCTTACATCTAAGTCTTGTGGATTAACTCTTCCTGAGGCTAAGGCATACATCCGTAACCCCAAATAATGGTGGAGTTCCTGTTCACCCCAAAGTATAGTGAAAGCAGATTCTTCATGATCCTGTCGGTTCATCCACAAAAGAGTCTGAACGTAGACTGGGTTTAGAGATTCAATATCCATTGCAGCTAAAACACCATTGACATCATCATCTGTGAGCCTGGATTGATCAATTTGGTGCCAGGGGATGTCTCTAAGATCCCAGGAAGTTGCTTTATGTATACTATAAAATTTATCAAAGCGGGGAGTTAGTACAGTACCTGGTTCACTTAGTGGAAAAACATGGGTATTGGGAGGAATATTAGGATTTAGATCTGGTGCAATTTCGTAGGCCATTTTTTAGGGTGGGTTAGAAAATTGTATAGTATAATGTAAGGCTTGACAAGCTTAGGATAAGAGAGAACTAAAGAGGTCTTTTATTTCTGAAATTTCATTTTTAACAAATTCTATAAAATTAAATCTTAAATCCACTTCAGCAGAAGGATTAGAGGTTGGAGAGGGATTAGAAGATGGACTTGCACTAGCAGTTGGGGAGGGTGAAACGTTCACCTCAACTTTTTGACCATTAACATTGACATCTACTGAAGTGTTGACTGTTGAGCTTTTTTGTTGGACCACATTTGAACTTGAAGTATCAGAGGAGACATCAACTTTTGAATTTCCATCAGAGGATTCAAGATGAACACTTCCTCCTTCTTCTGAGTGATATTCTTTCCTTTCCCCATTTGTTTCTATGACAACATCTGTTTTAGATTTTGAGGTGTTAGACTGGTTTGAATTAATATTTACACTATTTTTTGATCCATCAAGGTTGTTTGAGATTTCAACTGAAATTTTTGCAGAAGCTAAAGAGGGAAAGGCTAAAAGAACTAAGCTTAAAAAAATCAGGGCAGATTTTTTCATAGGGCTTACTATTATAACCTATTGGTCAAGGGAAGTTAGTAGTAAAACAGTAAGAAGATTTGTCTTTAGTAGAGAAAAAAGCTCATTCTTGGTAAAATATGGGTTATACGGTGGTCGTAGCCCTGCCTGCCGGCAGGTTAACCTGCTGCAAGCATGGCAGGTCAATGGCAGAGCACTCTGATGTATTACGTTTATATCCTCAAGAGTCAAAAGGATAATAATTTTTATACTGGAATTACTAATAATATTGAAATCCGCTTAAGACAACATAATATTGGGTATTCTTCCACAAGGTCAACTAAGAATAGAGGTCCATTTATATTAGTATTTGCTCAAGAGTGTTCTGACAGAAATGAGGCACATGCTTTAGAAAAGTACCTCAAATCAGGTGAAGGTAGAGAATTAAGAGATAAACTGTTAAAATAGGCATTGTTTATGGTGGTCGTAGCTCAATGGCAGAGCATCAGATTGTGGATCTGACGGTTGCGGGTTCAACTCCCGTCGATCACCCCAAGAGGTGTAAGCTATTTTCTTATAAAAGATCACCTGTGATTGTAATCTACTGTATTAATAAGTATTGTTAATTTAGTATAGATATACTATGAATATTAAAGTTAGCTGTTTTTGGGGCATGCTCTTCTTCCTTATTATTTTCTTCTCTGTTCTATCATCCCCTGTATTTGCTGCTAAATCCTCCTCTAGTCTGGGGTCAACGCTTGCACAAAAAAGGATCAAAATTGGTGCAAAACTGAGAGAATATAAACCACCAACCAAAGCTGATTGTGATATTCGGGTCCCTAAGCAATATCCCACAATCCAAGCAGGTATAGATGCTGCACTAACTGGGAATACTATATGTGTTGATAAAGGAACTTATAACGAAGACATAGTTATTAACAAATCCATTCGGCTTTCTGGAAAAGGAACTCTTAAAACCATAATTAATGGTCAAAACCCAGACGCATCTGGTACAGTGTATATTACGGCCAAAAATGTCATTGTAGAAGGGTTTTCCATCAATGGGGTTGGAAATAACCGTGGTACTGCTGCAGTACGCCAATTTGAACAAGTTTACGACACTATAATCCGATACAACCGAATTGTGGCTGGAAACGGACAATTGGCCTTCCTGACAGATAATGCCCAAAATAATAACCTTGTTGCAAACAACATATTAGTAGGTAATAACTCCCCAGATATAGCCAAAGTTAATGCGTTTGATAGCAATAAACCTACAGATAAAGTTGATTTTCTAAACAATACATTTATAGGAACAGTAAGCCCGACTGATTGGCAAACCGAAGCATTCGTATTAGATGCTGGTGCTCCAAACAGCTTGATTCAACAAAATGTTTTTAATGCGACAGGTACAATGGTAGCAGTGATTGCTTCTAATAACAGCAGTAGCATCCACGAAAATAATTTCAATGGTGGAACTACCATAAAAGTTGCTGGTGGATGGGGACCTTCTGATCTGAATGCTGAAAATAACTGGTGGGGAGATTCAGCCCCATCAGATAATGTCCAAGGAGCTATTGATTTCACTCCATTTGCAACAAGTCCATTTACAGAAAATTAGTTAAGTTTTCCCCTTCCTTCAAAAAATCTATTTAACCAATAGTGTTTAATCTGTACCTTATTCATAATTTCTCTGAATAATTAGGAATTACAAATAGGGGCACAAATTCCTTCATCTGTGTACAAACAACACACCCAATTCTTTCAGAATTGCAAGTCTGCCCACTCACCCCAAATATACTAAGAGATAAATCCTGATAATATTGTCAGTAGGATGAGTAAAGTAATTCCAGCAAAAGCTAAAACTGTGTGAAGAAAAAATCTTAAGGCGTCTTTTTTCTTGCCATCTAGATAAAGCTGCAGAGGTTGTGAAAGAAAAATATAACCCATTACTGCAGCAGAAAGGGTAAAAATAGATATTACCGCAATTGGAGCTAAGACTCCTTTGGCCGGCGCTGAGCGTTCAATAATGTTAAACATTACCGAAGCAATAAAGACAATATAGAGCCCGGCTGCTCCCGCATTTATTAATGGATTTCTACTCATAAGAGTATTCTACCACCAAAAAGTGAAGATTTGATAAAATGAACTATCCCGAAGCAGAGCTGACGGGTATCAAAACAAGTTCTTGTCATAGGAATTTGTTACCGCGCAGCAAGCTGCTCGGTATTATGTGACAATAAAGTAAATATGTCGACAATCCGTTTTCGCGCTCCCCTGTTAAAAATTGGCTCTTGGATCCTGCTTAGACTGCCTAAGAGCGAAAGCGCGAAGCTTCCATCAAAGGGCATGGTAATGGTTAATGGAAACTTAAATAATTCCTCATTTCAAGCCCCGCTCGAACCAGATGGTAAGGGCAGCCACTGGTTAAAAGTTGATGAATCCATGCAGAAAGCTGCTAAAGCAGATGTTGGTGACACTGTTAAACTAGAAATTGAACCAACAAAGCAGTGGCCAGAACCTGTGGTGCCAAAAGATTTGAAAGAGGCTCTTGCAGCTGCCCCACAAGCACATAAACTCTGGATGGATATCACGCCAATGGCGCGCTGGGACTGGATCCGCTGGATAGGTGCAACAAAAAACCCGGAAACACGTAAGCGGCGGATCGATGTGACATTCTCAAAGTTTAAGGCCGGAAAACGGAGGCCTTGTTGTTTTAACCGTACCCAATGTACTGTACCCGATGTATCGAATAATGGGGTTCTCCTCGAGCCGAAGGTTTAGCAGAAATTATGGATGAGTCTGCCTATGTTTATAAACTAGATATAAGGAATGAGTCAGAGGATCCAGTATTGGTATTCCCAAGAGAAAAATATGCGAGAGCATCTGGGTTATATTGGGTACCAAATTTGAGTGAGCTGGTTAATTAGGCTATGGTTTTCCAGAATTTATTTAAAAGGGTAAGGACTTTTAATAAATAATTATTTGTTTGTGCGGGAGTTTCTTTGACCTCAGTTATGAATTCAAAAGGTTCTGAATCAAACTGTTTGCCTCCAGAATAAAGATTTAAAACTGTTTTGTATGAACCTGACTGCGGCGCTTTTAGGACTATTTCAAAGGTGTAGGTTTGGCCTGGCTCAATTTTTGTGTCTGCAGGGATTTTTACAGAAAGTAAGCCTAACTCTTTTGAGCCTTCCTGGACAAATAACTGGACATTGTCATACTCATTCCAGATAGACTGGCCTGTGTTTTTAAAAGTTAAGAGGATTTGATAGGTTTCCCCTGAAACCACTGTTTTATATATCTCACCCTTATTAAGCTCTGCTTTATTTTCCTGGATGGGTCTTCCAGACTGTTTTGGGATAGACTGCAAGGCAAAATAGTGGGGGTGGAATCCTACATCTTCCTGTGTGGTAAAAGAAAAATGGTCAAAGGGGTAGGACTGGTAGTTTAATAAAAATGGGGTGACAGTAATAATTTGAGGGGTGTTCCAGGCATCTGCAAAAGCTTCTTTATAGTATTGCCCTATTGTTTCAGGGGAGGGAAGTGAGTTATCTATCTTATCTCCTTGTGAGTGCTTCCAGCCTGTTTCTGTAATAAAGACAGGTAAATTTTTAGTGACCCCAAGCTTTTTTAGGGTATCCAGTTCCCACTGCCAGGTTCTAACAGTACCTCTGCCTTTGTCAGCGGGCTTACCTAAGAAGCCAGGGTTAGGGTAGGAGTGGGAGACCCAGCCATCAAGTTTATCAAATATTCCAGGGACTGATTGATTCATTTCATTTAAATAAGTTTCTTCATTATAGTAGGCTGGAGTTTTTTGGGGAGCTGAAGCATCAAGACCTGCATTTAGGACAAAAAAATCTGGATTTTTCTTTTTTAGGGCATCAATAGTTTTATCCAAAACTTTTGCATATTCCTCAGGGTCAGCAGAACCGCCCCATTCAGTAGCATGGTTGGGTTCATTATAGATGGTGACATACCTTAATTTTGTGGGCCAATTAAGAGAATCCAGAAAATCTGCCCAGGCAGTCTCTTCACCCTCATAGGGTTTTTTCCAGGTATCCCCATCAGGTGAGGTAGCTAACCTGACTATGGGGATTAAGTGGTAGTTTCTTAATTTATCAAAGAATTTCTGCCATTTTAACTGGTCCCTGCTGTAGCTTTCTATAATGATTGTGACATAGCCCCAATCTCCACCTGAGGAGTTAACAAGCTCCTTTGCAGAATCTATCTCTTTGTCATTAGTTGTGATAATGTGGATGCCATATTTATTATTTGGAACTGAGGCAGGGTCAGTGATTGCCCAGGCAGTTGAGGGTAATGTTATAAAGAATATGAGGGTGAACCACCAAAACATCAGTAAAAACTTTAACATTGGTATGGGTCGAAGTCATTTAGACTTCGAAAACATCATGGAAAATAGATTTTACCACATTATTACTTGACTTCGGGTATTGTTTGGGTTAATAATGATAGTCTGCAATGTTAGAACTTTCTGAGTCAATCAATGTCTGGGCACTTTTTGAAAAAGCTTCTGTCAGGCCCTTTGTTTTTATCTGGAATAATAGAAAGATAAAGATAGAAACTATTAACTTTGTCCACACAACCCATGAGGGAAGTGCTTTGATTTACCATTTTTCTGTTTCTGCAGGAGGTAATTTCTATAAATTGGGGTTTGACTGCTCCAACCTAAAGTGGATTTTGGAAGCAGTAGAAGACGATAGCTGACCGACTACAGACTTCCGACTATAGCAAGACAGTTTTGCGGTAGACCTGCCTGTCCGGCAGGCAGGCCGTAGACGGTAGTCAGAAAGCATTTATGCGCACAATTCTTCACATTGACTTTAACTCATACTTTGCCACTGTAGAGCAGCAGGCTAACCCAAGGCTTAGGGGTAAACCTGTTGGGGTAACAGGAGGAGACAGGTTCAAGAGGACTGTTTTAGGGGCTGCTTCTGTTGAAGCAAAAAAGTTTGGGGTTAAAACCGGGATGAGGATTCCTGAGGCTTTAAAGCTTTGTCCCAGGCTTATCTTAGTTAAAGGAGACAGCTATAAATATTTAGAGTCTACAAAAAGGTTTTTAAATATTTTAAAGGACTATTCACCATATGTAGAAGTTTTTTCTATTGATGAGGTGTTTTTAGAATTAAGGAATTTTTCTTGGGGTCCTGTCAGGTCGCAGCCCCAAAAATGTCCTCGCTCATTACCATTCGCTGCGGGCAGTTTTTGGGGCGCCCCGCTTCCTGCCACCCCTGCGAAAAACTATCCTCTGTCGCCTCTTGAAACCGCCTTAGATATTAAAAGAAGAATTAGTGAGGAGGTTGGGGAGTGGGTTAAGTGCTCTATTGGGATTTCCTATAACAGGAGGATGGCAAAATTGGCAGGCAGTTTGTACAAACCTGATGGGCTGGTGGTTATAGCAGACGAGGAAGGTGCAAGGTTTATATTAGACAGGGTTGAGCTGGATGAGATATGCGGGATTGGGTTTGCAATTAAAAAAAGGCTTAATAATATGGGGGTGTTTAGTTTTAAAGACCTAAGGAAAGTACCTCTTGAAGCCTTACTGGCCTCTTTCAAGAGCTATGGGAAGGTTTTATTTGATTTATCCAGGGGGATTGATGAGACTTCTGTTCTGCCTTTTTATGAAAAGGAGGAGGTAAAGTCTGTTGGGCACAGATACACCATTGACCATGATACTAAAGATTTAGCAGAAATTAAGCAGGTTTTATTAAAATTAGTTGAACTTATAGCTAAAAGATTAAGAACTAAAAAGTTAGTTGGAAAAACTGTTAGTATTTGGGTAAGAAATGCATTTAAGCCCCACCTCCGAGGTGAAGTCATTGCTAAACCTGTTGCACACCTCGGAGGTGAATTTGCTCACCCCAGGGGTGAGCTTGGTGGGGGTGGATTCCAAGGGGCAGGGATGCAGGCTACTATTGCTTTTACAGACTCTGGTATGGAGATATTTAATGGGGCCTGGAAAAGTTTTTTAAAGATTTGGGATGGGAGTGAAATCAGGATGGTGGGAGTGTCTGTTTCAAATTTAAAGCCTAAAAATCCTGAGAATCTAACATTTTTAGAGGATAAGCTAAGGATTGAAAAATTAACTAAAATTATGGATGAAGTTAATAACAGGTATGGGGATTTTACCCTTCAGAGAGGGGTACTTTTGGGATCCAGGAAAGTAAAAAGAATGCCAAACCCGTTCTTAGCAGATTACAGGTTTAAGATCTAAGGAGAGCGGCAGCTTAATTACATATTTATTACAAAGTTGCCTATTTAATTCTTACTTTAGATACATAAGATTTTGTTAAGGAGGTGATTAAAAGAATGGGAGATTTATACTGGGTCTGCCCCACATGTGGAGAAGAAGCCTCTGATGAAGCAGATAGAATTTTACATCTTAGGCAAACTTTCTATGATTTAGACCATGTCAGGGAACAGGAACTTTTATATGGAAATGACATAGAACTTTTTGAAAACCAGAATTTGTATTCTTAAAAAAACTGCCATATACTAGTTACAATGAAGATTGTTGTAACCGGTGGAGCCGGGTTTTTAGGTTCACACCTTTGTGACAGGCTAATTAACTCGGGCCATGAAGTTGTAGCTTTAGATAACCTTTCAACTGGGTCTAAAGAAAATATTATGCACCTTTTAGATAACCCCAACTTTGAATTCATTCAAATAGATTTATCAGAAAAACTTCCTGAAGATTTAAAGGCTGCACAAATCTATCATTTGGCTTCTCCTGCCTCACCAAATGAAGACAGTCCAAAGTCTTACCACAAGTTAGCTTTTGAAACTATGCAGGTTAATACTTTGGGGACCTGGAATATGTGTGAGTTAGCCCAAAAATTGGGTGCTAAAATTTTATTTACTTCCACTTCTGAAATTTATGGTGAACCTTTGGAACATCCCCAAAAGGAAAGCTATAGAGGAAATGTTTCTACCACAGGACCAAGGTCTGTATATGATGAATCAAAAAGGTTTGGGGAAACTATAGTAGCTGCTTTTGAGAGATCAAAGGATGTTGATGGAAGAATTGTCAGGATTTTTAACACTTATGGACCAAGGATGGATGAAGATGATGGCAGAGTAGTGGTTGAGTTTATTACTGCAGCTTTAAGAAATGAGCCATTTCCAGTCTTTGGGGATGGGGAGCAAACCCGCTCATTTTGTTATGTTTCTGACTTAATAGAGGGGTTAGTTTTAGCTATGAATACTGAAAATACCAGAGGAGAGGTAATAAATTTGGGAAATCCTGATGAATATACTATAAAAGAGCTTGCCCAAAAAATTAAGGAACTAACTGAGTCTGAGTCTGAGATGGTGTTTGAAGGGGAGAGGCCTGAGGATGACCCATCACAAAGATGTCCTGATATCTCAAAAGCAAAAGAGCTACTTGGTTGGGAACCTAAGATACCTATTGATGAGGGCCTGGAAGAGACTATAAAGTATTTTAGGAATTAATTTTTTGTTCTGCGCTATAAATTTTAGGGATTGTTTCTAACAATGAGTCTGGGTTTAGTGAAATACTGTCAATTCCTGCTTCAACTAAAAATTTAGAAAACTCAGGATAATCAGAGGGGGCTTGTCCGCAAATTCCAATGTATTTTTGTTTGGACTTGCAGACTTTGATGACCTCCCTTATTAAATCTTTTACTGAATCATCATTTTCGTTACTTATATTTTTAATCCTTTCATTACCATCACGGTCTATGCCTAAGGTTAGCTGAGTGAGGTCATTTGAGCCTATGCTCATGCCATCAAAGACCTCCAGGAATTTTTCAGCCAAAATTACATTTGAAGGGATTTCACACATGACATAGACTTTAAGGGTTGGGTCTTTTTTGCGGGAAAGCCCCGAAGACTCCATAATTTCTATGACTTTTCTACCTTCCTCTACAGTCCTGCAGAAAGGGACCATAACTACAATATTTTTAAGGCCAATTTCTTCCCTTACCTTTTTTATGGCTTTTAGCTCAAGTTTGAAGGCTTCTATAAAGGCAGGGTGGTAGTAACGGGAAGCGCCTCTCCAGCCAATCATTGGGTTTTCCTCTTCAGGCTCATAATATTGCCCTCCAAGAAGGGACCTATATTCATTAGTTTTAAAGTCAGACAGCCTGACTATAACAGGGTTTGGATAAAAAGATGCTCCAATCCTGGAGATGCCATAGGCTAAATTATCTATATAGTAGTTAAGTTTATTTTTGTAACCTTTGGTAATTTTGAAAATCTTATTTTTAAGGGCAGGTTCAAGCTGTTTAAAATTTATTAAAGCCATTGGGTGAATCCCAATTGAGGCAATTATGAACTCTTCACGGGCCAGGCCCACTCCTGAGTTGGGATAAAAGGATTTTTCAAAGGCAGTTTCAGGAGTGGCAATATTGATCATGACTCTTGTGTTAGTTTTTGGGAGTTTTCTAATATCTTTTTGGATTACTTTAAACTTGATCTCACCTTCAAAAATTATTCCCTCTGAACCTGTGGTATCTACTGTTATTAAAGTGCCATTTTTTAATTTTTTGGTAGCATCAGAGCATCCCACTACTGCAGGAATCCCAAGCTCCCTTGAGACAATGGCTGCATGTGAGGTCCTGCCTCCCTTATCAGTGACTATGGCTGAGGCCATTTTCATGATTGGCTCCCAGTCAGGGTCTGTAATGTCTGTTACCAGAATTTCACCCTTTTGAAAACTGCCAATGTCTTTAACATCCATGATGATCCTGACTTTGCCTGATACAATTTTTTCTCCAACTGAGGCTCCTTTGATAAGAATTTGTCCTGAACCCTGCCTTTGGTACTGCTTTACAAGGTAGAGATCCCTTTCAGAATGGATAGTCTCAGGGCGGGCCTGGACTATGTAAAGGTCACCATCTTGTCCATCTTTTGCCCATTCTATATCCATAGGAGTCCATTTGCCTGACTTTTGGGTGTAGTGGTCTTCAATTTCAACTGCCCATTTTGAAAGTTTTAATATTTCTTCATCTGTCAGGACAAAGCTATCACGCTCAGGTTCAGAGTTTTGAATAACTTTAGTGGGATTTTGGTCTGAGTAGACCATTTTTTCTAATTTTGCTCCTAATTTTTTGCTGATAATTGGAGAGAAGTGGGATTTTTTAAGAAGCCTTTTTAAGGGATGGGAGGTTTTTTCTTTCCCGAGTGTTTTTTTAAAGACAACAAATTCATCTGGGGTAACTGAACCCTGGACAACCATCTCACCAAGTCCATATGAACCATTTATCAAAACTATATCTTTAAAGCCTGTTTCAGTGTCCAATGTGAACATGATACCTGAGCAGGCAAGGTCTGAGCGGACCATTTTTTGGACTCCAACAGAAAGTGAGATCTTAAAGTGGTCAAAGCCTTTATCTGCCCTGTAGGAGATTGCCCTGTCATTAAAGAGTGAGGCCATGGCTTTTTTGATGGCCTCTAAAAGGTTTTGTTCTCCTTTTATATTTAGGAAAGTTTCATGCTGGCCTGCAAATGAGGCACCAGGCAGGTCTTCTGCTGTGGCTGAAGAACGTACAGCAAAAGTAGAATTAGATCCATATTCTTTTTGGATTTGTTTATAGGAATTTAAGATTTCCAGTTTTAAATCTTCAGGAAAGGTAGATTCTACTATTTTATCCCTGACTGTTTTGGCTTTTCTGGTCAGGCTTCCCAGGTCTTTTACTTTTAAATCTTTTAAAGTATCTTTAATGAAATATTTTAACCCTGTTTTATCAAGGAAGTGCTGATAGGCTGAGGCTGTGACCACAAAGCCTCCAGGGACCTTTATATCCTTTTTGGAAAGGGCCTGGATCATTTCCCCAAGCGAGGCATTTTTCCCGCCCACTTCTGACAAGTTTGAGAGGTTTACTTCTGAAAGTTTCTTTGTGAAGGAGTTGGGCATTAAATTAATAGTAACAGAAAAGTGTTAAGTTAATCCAGAAATTATGACTTTAGCTTTAAAATTGATATAATAGCTTGTGCATCCGCCCCCATAGCTCAGTGGATTAGAGCGGGACGGTTCTAACGTCAAGGTCGGGGGTTCGAATCCCTCTGGGGGTGCAAGATTTAAATTTCGGATTCATTCGGGATTTAAATCTTTCTCCTCGTTTGGAATTCTAAACTAATCTCTGATTTGGTTCGTTAATCCGAAGGATTAGGACATATCCCTCTGGGGGTGCTCACTCTGGGGGTACAAATTTGACAAGAGTTATATCTATTTGTTAATGTATTTTTGATGCAAAAAAGTATTATTGCCCTTATTCTTTTCGCACTCTTCTTAATACCTTTGTACCCTGTATATGCTCAAAGCATTGCAACTCCGGCTGCAGGCAAACCTACTACAGCAATCCAGAGAGCACAACTTCTAAAAAATAACCTTCAGGCTAGCCCGGGCACAGTTGGGGATAAGATTGCCTCAAAGGGAGCTCAGCTTAAAGAAAAACTCCTTAGATTCAGGGACCAAAGAAAAGCCAAGCTTGCAGAAAAAATAAATGACAATTTAAATAAGATAAATGAAAGAAGAACTAACCAGATGATGGACCATGTTTCTAAGCTTTCAAATATTTTATCAAGGCTTGATGAAAGAGTAAGCAATGCAGAAGCAAATGGTAAAGATATGAGCAGCGCAAATGCTGCAATAGCTGATGCAAATGCAAAAATTGCATCTGCTGAGGCTTCTGTAAGTGCACAAAAACTAAAGGATTATACAATAGAGGCAACATCTGAGGCTACAATAAAAGCTGATGCAGCTGCTATGAGAAATAAACTTCACGATGATTTACAATCAGTGCATAATTTAATTGTTACTGCAAGACAGGCTGTAGCAAATGCTATTTCAACTGCAGTATCCAGTGCAAAGGGAGGAGGCACACCATAATATGGATTCTAATATAACACCACCAGCCGGAGGAGGGTTACCACCAGTGCCTCCAAATCCAATCCCATCTCAAAACACTTCTATGCCTGCACAACCTGCTGCAGCCCCTGTTGTTGCACAAGCAGGTGGAGGCGGAGATTCTTCTTCTAAAAAATGGATATTTATAATACTGGGTGTAATTGGACTTTTAGCAGTTGTTGGAGGAGCATACTTCTTCCTGATGGGAAGCCAGACAGCTCAGCCCGCGCAGCAAAATGTACAGGTGGATACAACTGAATTTGAAAGCCTAAATGCAGAGACATCCCAGATTAACTTAGGAGATATTCAGTCTGATTTTGTTGAAGTAGATACTGACCTGCAAAGTTTATGACGCTTAAGATTTGGCTATTTGGATTTATATTTTTATTTATTCTTACTCCGGTTGTAAGTGCGGTTGATTTAACCAGACCTACACCTCCACCAAGACCTCAACCACTAACTGAAAGACCTGAAGCACCTAGAGCACCTGAGCCACCTCAAGTAAGCGGTGACTTTGAGGTCCCTGAGGTCCCAGGACTGCGTGTTAGGGTTTTTGCCCATCCTCCAAAGCCAACCCCTCCACCAAAGCCTGGTACAACCCCTAAACCCACTCCAACCCCATCACCTGTTCCAGTTGAAAACACTTCTTTGGTTTGCGGTTTATTAGACCCAGATACTCAAAATGTTGTAACTCCAGCAGGGTGGCACATAATACCTGGTTCAATAACTTACAGATTAAATGCAGCCAGCGTACCAGCAAGTGTTGGGGGGAGCAATTTGGATGCAATTGTCCAGAATGGGTTTAGCCAGTATAACCAGGCAACGGGTGGAAAAGTAAATTTTGTTAAGGGGGTAAATACAAGTGTTAACAGATCAAGGTTTGATGGGCAAAATGTAGTAACCTGGGGAAGATTAGGAGCTGGATCTTTAGGAATCACCTATGTTTGGTATTATCCTTCTAGCGGGAATTTAGCTGAGGTTGATACTGTTATGAATACCAGGTATAAGTGGAGTTTATCAAGCCAGGATTCCTGTGCTGACAACAAAACTTATGATGCAAAAAATATTATGACACATGAGCTGGGCCACTGGATGGGGCTTGATGATATGTATAATGCTGGAACCCATGGGGATGCAACTATGTATGGATATGGGAGTTTGGGTGAAGTTAAAAAGAATACACTCACCACTGGAGATAAGACTGGATTATCTTCGATTTATACACCTTTATAGTTTTACAAAACTAAAGTAGGTTCCAGAGGTTGGTGAAATTTCTTATTCCAGCTATTTTCTAAATCTGGTATAACATTTACCATAACACTCTCTCCTGTAATTTGATTAGTCCAATTTACAATGTCAGGGTTAAGTCTGTGATTTATGGGAAAACTTTTGAACCTTGATCCAATATTGCCAAAAAATCTGTCTGGGTCTGTATTTATATAATGCAACAGTTGAGATTTGTATTCCCCGTTAAAATAAGGAATTAAAATTTTGTTATTATATGCTTTAACTTGATCTGGATATGCAGGTGAATTGTAGTTAAAACCATATCCTTTCATCCACTCAGAATTAGCTTGTTCAACAACAGCTTCTTCATATTTTGCTCCAATTATTCCCATGCAGCTTGCATTTTCATCCATATATTGAGAACTAGAAAAAACTAATGTAACACCGCTCCTCATGTGTGCCTTTACTATCTTGCCGTTTTCAATAGGAATATCTGCAGGGGGGGTAAGTTTTACTTTCTTAACTTCCTGGTGTAAGGCTTCATGCATACAGATTGCAAGTGTTAATGTGGCAACTCGGTCCTGCCAGCCACCCATTTCCCTGATGCTTGTTAAATTTATAAAAGCTTTATTGGAATTTGGTAAAACAATGCCTTGCCCAATATTGTAATTTTTTTCAGTTCTGCAGCCATCTTCTTCATTCAAAGACCTTACAAACCTTTCCTCTTCCGATAAATACTGTCTCTGGGCTATTTTTAACCCATCTGTACCAATTTCTATGCCAACTTTTTCGCATGCAAAACCAGAAATTTCACTGGCAACCTGGTTAAGTCTATTAGGGTTTCTGGCAATTTCAGAATCTAATTTTCCGAACCTATCTACCGGGCTGCTTGATAGAGCTGGGGTTTGGAATTTGGGAGAAGATAATTTACTCTCCTGTGAGTGAATAACTTGTGGACCAATCGCTGTAACCAGCGCAAGTTCAGCAACTGCTGCAGAGACCAGTTTTATAAAGTTTCTTCTTGGTATTTCATTCATGAGACCAATTATACATATATAAAAAAACCAACCACAAGGGCTGGATTTATTTTAGTGAGCGCTCAATGCACTTCTATTTGAACCGAAGGGAAAAGAGCTTTGCTCATTTGAACCACTACTTGCTCATTTTAATGATTTGATGGGTGTGTATGAAAGTTGCGTGGAATAATTTGTGTATTTTCATTGAAATTCATATAATTTATCCTATAATTTCAAGTGAAATTAAGTAATAAACCATGGAAGTACCTTCTGACGGAAATCGTTTTATTGATCAGATTAATAAAAGGTCATCGATGCCTGAAGTTGAATTGATTGTTCCATTAAGTGGTGCAGCAATTATGATGCTTCATCCGATTGGCAGAACTATCGCCGAAGAGTTAACCACTTCCAATCCTATAAGGGATTACTTGCTTTACAACACAGGAGATTTTACAGATGCATTTATAATAACTTCGTTCGCAGACATAATTCTAAGAATTGCCAAGCCTGAAATACCCGACAGAATTAGCCGATCAATTGGATTAGCATTTGGAAGCTCAGCAGTGATTTTTGCAGAAACTGTTCAAACTAACATACGACAATTGGGAACTGCGCAGATTGACGATATACCTTTTGGATTATTGGGTTCAGTTTCAGCGGTATGTTTTAGTGCCTGGTATGAAAGAAAGTTTAGGACTCCAAAAAATTTAGAGTCCAAAGTTTGAAGGAATGGGTTTGAACCAACTTGAAGCTAAGTTAATTTAAAAACAGAGGTGGGAGACGGGACACCCTATCAAAAATGAAAATTTTGAGGCTAACTTTGAACCAAAATGCATTAAGAGCGGGTAACGGGATTCGAGGCGTACTCCAAACTTTGTTTAATGATAACTCTGAACAGGCTAAATTATTGGCTTTTCAATTAGAGTTACTCAAAAACCAGAGCCTATTCTCTAAAACTTCCTCTAGTGTGCTTTGACGATCGAAATTAGTAAAATCTATTTATGTTTGGCATTTTTAACAAGAAAAACGAGACAAAAGGAGAAATTGGCTACTTTGGACTTCAGGACTGGTGGCTTTCAGCTTTTACCCAAGATGAACGAAATCATATTGAGGAGGTATTTCATCCAATGGGTTCAGAACCCAGCTCAAAACCTCTAACTCAGGGCGATATTTCTTATACCTCGCAAACTGCTGCAGGACTTCTCCAAGCACTGGCTGGGTGGTTTAATAATCCAAGAGATCGAGAAATCGCCAAAAAGATTATTCAAAAGGCTGAGGAATTAGCTCCTGTTGGCGGGAATATACTTGACCAGCACTTTACTCTTTCAGAGAAAATGGTTATTTATTATCGTGAGCGAGAGACAAGCCCCGAAGCTATGGAGACTGCAATAACGACATGTAGAGAGCAAATTGCTCTTGCTCCACAAGCAATCAAAGCTTTTCTCAAAGAATACCCTCAACAACCACTCCCTGCCCATGCAGGGTACAGACAGCTCAGGATTATCCTAGAAAAACAAGGTAAATATGACGAGGCTATTGAACTCTGCTTGCAAGCAAAACAGCAAGGATGGACTGATGATTGGGATAAACAGCTGGAGACTCTGAACAAAAAGAAAGAAAAAGTACACTAAATCGTACGACCTCACATTAAGACTTAGTTATCCATCTAATAAGACAAGTTTTAATACAACCAGCTCAGCTATTTGCTATAATCTAATTGCTGAATTAAGCAAAAAATGGATATGTATATTTATATTGCCCTTGGGGTTGCAATAGGATTTGTAGTTGCGTTAATTGTATTTCTATTGACTAAAAAGCAGTTTTCAGGGGATTCTTCTCAGCTCGAAGCTAAACTCGCCGAAATTTTTCCTAAAGTTCTGCAGAATGCAAACGAACAATTAGTTTTGCTCGCTAATGAAAAGCTACAAGCAGAAAAACAAGATATTAAAACCGATCTTCAGAATAAAAAGACCAGTATTGAAGACTTAATAAAAAGAATCCATCAAGAATTAGAACAAAGTAACAAGAGAACAGAAAAAGCAGAATTAGAAAGAGTGGGTTCTTTTCGTGAACTTAAACAGGAGATGGAGAATAATAGACGAATTACGGAACAACTTTCAGCAACAACAGAGGGTTTAAAGAAAGTCTTATCAAATAATCAGTTAAGAGGGCAGTTCGGGGAACAAGTAGCGGAGGAATTATTAAGAATGGTTGGGTTTGTGAATGGAGTAGATTATCAGCACAATAAAATTTTAGTGGGAGCAGAAACCAGACCAGATTTTACCATTTTCTTGCCTGATGGAGTAAAGATAAATATTGATGTCAAGTTCCCTTATGCTAATTTGCAGAAGATGACTGAAACTCAAGATGAGGGAATGAAAAGAGAATATGTAAAATTATTTGAAAAAGATATTAAGGATAAGATAAAACAGGTTACCTCTCGTGAATATATTAACCCAGAAGATAACACCGTGGATTTTGTAATAATGTTTATACCCAACGAAATGATCTTCTCTTATATATATGAAAAAATGGGAAGTGTTTGGGAAGACGGAATGAAGCAAAAAGTAATTTTTGCAGGTCCTTTTAACTTCACTGCTATCTTAAGACTCATAAGACAATCTTACAGCAATTTTAAATATCAGAATAATGTTCGGAATATTATTACCTATATAAAAATATTTGAAGAGGAGTTCAGAAAATATAATCAAGAATTTGTGAAAATCGGAGATAGATTAGAATCTCTTAATGACCAATATGCTAAGGTGGATTCTACTCGGACGAAACAGTTAATAAGATCTGTTGATAAGATAGTTTCTGAAGATAATAAAGCAGATGATGTTTCATCCGCAATTCCAGCAATGATGGACCCACTTATATCTCCTGCCGCTAATAAAATAGTAGCTGAAGAAGAAATAATATAGTTTCTACTTACTAATTTTCTTTTCTAATTCACTTAAAAAACTTTTATAAATTTCTATGGGTAATCTAAAACCACGCTTAGTAAATCCTGTATAACCAGCAGATTCTACATAGTGTCTAATATCAATTACTTGATTATTTGATGGTTGGATCATTATCTTAGAACTACCCTTACCTTTCCATTGAACAAATGTGATTTGATTTTTATCAATCGCTAAACGGGATTGGAGGATGAAATTATTTGCATCATTTGTTCCGATTCCAATACCGTTGTCAGTAAATCCAATAAAAGACCCCTCTTTAATATATTCTCTAATCCAGAGAGATTCTCCTTTTTCAATAAATGTAACGACTAAGTCCCTGCGGTTGTCCACAGGAAATCTCAAAACTTCTTCAAGGCTATTTTTGTCATTATTGTTGTTTTCCGTTAAAAAATCTTCTTGCTCGTCTTGATTGAGTACGGCAGAATCTAGTATTACCTTGTTTTGTAAAGAGATTTGCTTAAACCGACCTAGAAGTTTCTGAGGCTTTTCAAAGTAATCTTTTATGTCATCAATTACCCCTGTTCGACTAGCGTCTTCATTTATCCATTCTGAGTATAATAGTCGGTAGAAAACCCATCCTGCTTTCTCAAGTATAGATTGTCTTTCGATATCACTACTTACATATATATCACTTCCCTCATCTTCAAAATGTGTAGGTCCATCACATTCAATAGCCAAGCTTAATCCTTTACTTGGATTAGTAATTACAAAATCAAGTTTAAAACCACAACTCTCCACCTGATTTTGAATAATGTAATCTTTCCCAAGATTAGTACGAATAAAATAATAAAATTCCTCTTCAAAATATGAGTCGAAAGGTTTTATCTGCTGATCGTAGAAATTTACTTCCCCATTTTTTTCAACATATTCAAGATACCTCTTTATCCAGATACCATCAGGCCATTCTTTAGGTGGCAAGGAAGTCACACAATGCACTTGCAGTTTTGATCTGGAGAATGCAACATTAATTCTTCCCTCATTCAAACCTTTATTTATTTCTCCCTGCTCTCCAGTTAAAGGAATATATCTTTTCTTACCATCAATATCTGATATAACAAAAGAGTAAATAATAATATCTCTTTCATCTCCTTGTATGCCCTCAATAGTGGATACTTTTATATTTTCGTCAGCTATTGTCTCTTCCAGTAAATAGGCTTGTTCATTAAAAAATGTCAGGACAGCTATTGACTTATTTTTTGTTTTTTCATCTGATTGTAAATCTTTAATTAATTTTGCTATATATTTTGCTTCAGAGATATTAGTTTTTTCAGATAAATCCTCTGATCTGTCCGTTTTAATAATGTGATTGACCATTATCCTATTAGTATTTTTGTATGTCACATAATTGGAGTTAATAACCTCCATCCCTTTTCTTTTAGGTTGATAAATATATTCATTGGAAAATCCTATAATTTCTTTTGGAGATCTATAATGATAGCGAAGTATTTTTTCCTGAAATCCTGAATTCATACCAATATCCAAAACTGATTTCACTGAATCAGACTTGCTTTTAATCTGTAGGTACTCAGGTATATTAAACTTCCGAGCTAAATCCTCCATAGATCTATTAGTTTTAAATTTAATAGAGTCGTCTCTCATTTGCTCACTATCCCCGAAGAACAAAACATGTTTTGATCTATACATAGCTGGCATGGCATAAGCTAAGTTGCACTGAGATGCCTCATCTAAAATAATATAATCAAACATATTTTTATTTAAAGGAATAAGCCGACTTGCATCTTCTAAATCCATAATCCAAACAGGTATTATTTCTTTAAGTGTTTGGAAATTAGAAGAATCACTTTTTAAGTTATCAAATGTTCTATACGCTTTCTTACTTTTTTGTAATGCCTTAGCAATTCTAGCGAGAATGCCCCTTGTTAAAGCAGTTAAAGTTGCGTCAATAACTTGTTTTTTTACACGATTTCTTAAAAAGATTTTTACCTTATCTTTTCTATCAGTCTTTGCCTTAACAAGACTTTTATTAACAGCATTAGGATTGGTTAATTCCAGAGTTATAAATTGAGTCTCAATTTTTATTCTTGATTTAACTGCATTTGCAGAAATTTCAAAACCCTCTTTGGATATAAGTTCCTCCAGTCTTTTAAGACTGAGTTGATCAAGACCTAGTTCAAATATTTTAAGATCGAGTTCTTTTTTAATATCATCAATTCTTAAAATACATTCGTTATAATGAAAATAATTTCTTACAGCAGCTAGTTCTTCTTTCATTTCAATTTTAGAATGTCCTGAATTAAGAGTTTGCTCAAAAACCTCAAATATTTCTAAAGGCAATTTATCTGTAACATTTTTATGCCTTATTTTTAGTAGGGTATTATTAAAAAAGCGACCAATCTTATTTTTTCGATCATAACCATTTTTATCAATTATATTTATAAGATTTTCCATTATTTCTGAATAGTTAGTGGCTGAAGTTAGGAGTCTATTGAATTTAGCATTCAGTTTAGTTAAGCGACCATCTGTTGCGTATTCGCCACACAATGTATTTAATTTTTCAAGTTCGATTTGTAGGTCCTTTATTGTTTTGTACTCAGTTTCATTAAATCTTTCGTCAAACCTCTCAGGATCAAGCAATTTTATGTTATATTTCTCTGAACTTATTAACTCGTTATATAAATAATAAGCAGTTCTTTGCTGATCAATAGAACTATTAAATATATTTGAAACTTCGACAATACTTTCTGTTTGTAATTCTTTTTCCAATGATCCTCTATCATGAATAAAATTTACATATTGCTGAACTCCCGCAAGGGTATATGCTGCTCCATCTTTTTCTTCTTCCTCGTTATAAAGTGCGGAATATCTGTTAGGTATGTACCCATAGAGATACTCAACATCTAGTGATTTTAGTTTATCTTTTACGACTTTTAAGGCTTGTGGTTTTTGACTGAGAAAAAGAACTCTTTTGTTTTGAGCAGCTAAATGGCATAGCACATTTGCGATAGTTTGTGACTTACCCGTACCAGGAGGACCTTGAATAATCGCTGCCTTATTATTAATAATTGATAAGACTTTTAATTGGTGTTTGTCATAATCAAAAGGGAAAAATAAATCATCACTATTCTCGCCAATTTCTTCAATTAAAGATAAGTCTTCATCAGAAATCCAACTACTTAAAGAGGTATCTAACATTTCTTCTTCGTTCATCTCAGCAAGCTTCTTAAGGTCTTGTACAAGGAAATAATTAGACTTTGAAGAGATGGAAACTACAATCTTATTAATATCAAATGAATTTTCATCAAACTGAGCCTCGGAGAGTTTTAATCTGCCTTTAAGTTCTTCCCATATTTTATTAACTGTATCTGGTTTTAAAGGTAAGTTAAGATTGCCCTCGATCTCAATTTGATTTACGAAGTCAGCGAAATCGTAGTAACTCTCTTCTCCTAAAACTTCTTGAAGAAAGCCTAAATTGGGAATTATATTTTGATCTAATATGTGGAGATGATATTTATTGTTTATTAGTAGAATTTCAATAGGAACTGTAAAAAGTGGGAATTGATTTTCTTTTTGCTTTTTAGGTTGATCTTCGGCATCATCTATATCTGTTGTTTCTGGTACTTCTACTTTAAAATATCCAAAGTTAAGAGTAATTTGTTTTGTAAATTCATCAACTTTATACTTATTCTTAATTTCCTCCAATTTAACAGCCATACTTTTCTGTTTTAAATATGTAGATTCATTTTCTTCAGTTACATCTTTTGGATTAAGTTCATAGAATTCTTTTAGATCTATCAATAAGTTTTCATCCTCCTCAGGATTGGTAATAAACATGAAGTCCAAATTGAAAATAGAAGAGTCCAGGGGATCTGTAAAAATTCTGGAGCGAGAAGAAGATGGATTAACAAGCTTAATGTAGCCTAAACAGTATTTGAGGATATCGGTTATATTCAGGGCGTTCTTGTTAATATCCATCTTAAATAGTCGTCTATTAAAATTATAACCTAAAGAACTCTATAGTATATAACCTCTAAAAAAGGAGTATTATACAAAATATGTTTATTCGTGAGGGGTTAAAAAATAAAAAGACTAAAATAAATATTTGTAATTACCTAAGGGGCGGGTTATATAAAAAAGATGCTGCGATTATGGCTGGAATTAGCGAGAAAACATTTTATCGGTGGGTAGAAGAGGATGACAGTTTTGACAGTCAGGTGGAGGCTAGTATTTTGGAGTATAAGCACTCTTTAATTCAGACTTTAAATCTAAACGCAGAGAAAAATGGAATGTTAGCTCTACAAATTCTTAAGATCAGGTGGCCTAAGGAATGGACACAACCACAAGATTAGCCCATTATATCAAGCTATTCAGGACACTCACAAAGGGGGTGTCCCATTGGGAGCGGGTGATCGGATTCGAACCGACGACGTTCACTTTGGAAAAGTGACATTCTGCCACTGAATTACACCCGCTTAAGGAATCTATTTTACCAAATTCTTTGAAAAATCACATCTAAAGGATTAAAGGTCGTTCTTAATTTTTTCCTGGGCAATTAGAAATTCTTCTTTAGAGACATTGTGCATTGAGTTTCCAAAGTTTAAGTCTTCCATTTCATCCATTGGAATAAGATGAAGATGGGCGTGGGGTACCTCTAAGCCTGCAACTATTACACCAACTTTTCCTGATTTAGGATTAAAAGCTTTTTTTATAGCATTTGCCAGCTTTTTTTGGACAGCCACCATTTCTTTTAAGGTTTCTTCAGGTAAATCAAAGTAATATTCAGTGTGTTCTTTTGGGATTATAAGTGTGTGGCCCATCCTGTGGGGACCACTTGAGAGAAAAGCCAAAAAATTACTGTCCTCATAGACCTTATAATTTGGGATTTCATCCCTGACTATTTTGCAGAAAATACAGTTATCCATTAAAAACTTTCTTTAACTTTATTAATATCACCTTTTTTTAGTGCGTCAAAGACTTTTTTTAGGGTGTCTATTATGACCGGGACTTCACCATAATCAATTAGGATTGCAATCCAGGCAAGCCAGTGGGGCAGGATAGGAGCATTGGAAACATGGGCAAACTGTTCAATTACATATTCATCTGTAATCCAGAAAATATGCAGAAATTGTGAGGCTAAAAGAATAATAAAGAGGACATTTTTAAATGAGTAACCTTTTTTCCTCAGTTCATTGACATAAATTAACCCTGTAGAGATTAAAGCAGGAATTTCTGTGTAATCTACAATTAAAATCAGGGTGTACCAGACTCCTGTTAAGTGAAAAAAACTTCTGCCAATAAGCTTAAATAAAATTACATCTGTAAAGAGCCAGTATAAATGGATAAGCTGCAGGGTAAAAAGAACTGCGGCTATAGAAATATTTAAAGTGAGGTGTCTGTTATACCAGTTAAAAAATCTGTTAACTTGTGAATTTAGAGCCATCTTCTTTTGTAAAAGATTATCAAAAGTATAACAGAAATTATGCCCAAAAAGGCAATAATATAGCTAAAGATATGGGGTGAGTGAGCGAAAGGAAGATCTACATTCATCCCATAGATGCTGGCAATCATAGTTGGGATGGTCAGGATAACTGTCAGAGAGGTAAAAAGTTTAATAACCCTGTTTAAGTTGTTGGTCATTATGGTTGAATAAGCTTCCCTAATGTTTACAATTGTCCTAAGATTTGTTTGTGAAATTTCAATAAGCTGGTTGTTTGCAAGTAAAATATCCTCTAAAAGGTCTTTGTCTTCCTCTTTTAATTTAATAAATTTTCCAGTAAGTATATTTTTTAAAATGTTGCTGGTTGGAATAAGAGAGGATAAAAAGTCATTTAAAACAGATTCAAATGATACAAATTGAATAATATCCCTGTTTTCCAGTTTTTCAAGCTGGATTGAGATACTTCTGATTTTTTTGCTGATGTTATTTAAGTAAAGATTATAGGTTGAGTTAACCTGAAAGAGGATTTGGAAAAGAAGGTTAGTGGTTAGGGTAGTATGGAAGTCTAGTTTTGATTCTGTAAACTTTTTTATGAAAGGTAAATCAAGGGTGGAAATAGTCATAATAAAATCATCACTTCTGACTATTAAAACCGGGCAGGTTTGAATTTGGCCGTCCTCAATATAGGCAAAGCGGGTAAAGACATATAACTTTTCATCTTCAACTTCCATACGGGGAACCTCAAAAATGTCTATGGCATCGTGTAATAAGTCTTCCTCAAGATCATAGTTTTGGGCAAGCATTTCAATTTCTGAGCGTGATGGGTCTTCCACATAAATCCAGGAACCTTTTTTAAACTGGTCCAGAATTTTTAAGGATTTGCCTTTTAGGTTGTTGTAGTAAATTTTAACCATGTTAAGCCTCCAATTTAATAAAAATAGGATTTAAGGTAAGGAGGTGAAAATATTATACTCTACAAACCTATAGTTTGTAAATATGCATAATATATAGATAATTTTTAGTTAATTTCACCTGCTTAAGTTAATTTTGAACCTTTAAGGAAAGGATTGCAACCCTGTAAATGAATTTTACTACTACTTACTAATTGAGCTTAAGTTTGGTAAAATATTGTGTGCTTGCTGGTGTGGTGGAATGGTATACACGTTGGACTTAAAATCCAATGGTCTTAGACCTTGTGGGTTCGAGTCCCACCACCAGCACACAACTGTTATAATCAGTTGGCACTGGGTAGGTGTCATAACCTGCCTGCTAGTAGGTAAGTCTACCTTAACGGGGTGTAGTTCATCGGCAGAACGCTTGGTTTGGGACCATGATGTAGGAGGTTCAATTCCTCTCACCCCGACATAATTTAGGAAGCTACTGGAAGTTCAACTATAAAAGTTGAGCCTTTGCCCTCCCTGCTTTTGAGATGGACTTTTCCATTATGGGCTTTTACTATCTGGTTTGTAATATAAAGTCCAAGTCCTGAACCCTGGAATTGAGAAGAAGTTACTGCCCTTTCAAATTTTTCAAATATCTTTTTCTGAAGCTCAGCGGGAATGCCTATGCCCTGGTCTTTGACATGAATTTTGCCAGATTTATTAAAGTTTATTACCCTTACTTCTATTGGTTTTTTATCCCCATACTTAATAGCGTTTGTTAAAAGGTTAGTTATAACCTGTTCAATCCTTAGTTTGTCCCAGTTGCCTAAAATTTCCTTATCTGCTTCTAAGCTCAAAGTATAGCCTTCTTTCTCAAGTTTCTCTACAAACCTGTTGACAACCTCCCTGACTGTTTTTGATAAATCAAAGTTCTCTTTTTCAAGCTCTAATTTACCTGTAGTGATTAATGAGACATTTAAAAGGTCATTAATCATTTTGGATAACCTTTCAGTTTGGGTTTCAACTGATTCAAGCATTTTTAGAAGGTTTGCTACAGAAAAATTAGCCAATGAAACATTTTTAATATTGTGAAGAGCTGATTGGATTTGCAGGAGCATTGAGGTAAGCGGGGTTTTTAGTTCATGTGAAGCCATGGATAAAAATTCATCCCTTAGTTTAATTTCACTTTGGGCAGAAGTAAGGTCTTCTTGGATCTTTATAAGTTTTTTTGATAAATTTTCTGCTTTAGTTTTGTAGTTTTGAAGCAATTCTGAGTGGTAACCTTGTGTTATAAATACTGTTACTGCAATGCACTCAAGAATATAAAAAGTAAGATTTAAAACTTGCGGTATTTCAAGAGAGGTAAAGTTAGGCACAATAAACAAATAGTTCATGCCTAGTGAAGTTAAAGTAGTTGCTAGAATTCCACCTTTAAGGCCTCCGAAGTAGCTGCTTACAGCCACAGAGGGTAAAAGGAGAAGATATAAATTAAAGGGCTGGGCAAAAAGGTTTAGAGAGTAGATTAAAATTAAGGGAGATAAACTGAAAAATAATGGGAGAATATACCAATAAAAATATTTTTTATATTTTTGCATATAATTTTATTGGAGGAATTATTATACAAGATTTTATGCAAAAAGCCAAGTTTTAAATCCCGGGAAGGTTTATTATAACCACCCGGGATAGAAAACTTTTAATTAATTCTCCCTTGGTCTAGCTTCGTTAACAACAATATTTCTACCATCCATATCTGCACCATTCATTTCCTGTATAGCTTTGTCTCCATCTGCATCATTGGCAAATTCAACAAAACCAAAACCTCTAGATCTACCTGTTTGTCTGTCTTTTAAAACTGTTGCCTGAATTATTTCTCCATATTTGGAAAATGCTTCACGAAGTCCTGAGTCATCAACTCCCCAAGGAAGGGAACCAACAAATAATTTCTTTGAAATAGTAATCACCGCCTATCTAGTTGCTAGAGTAATTGGCCTAGGAACTAGATAAACTATCTAACTCTGTACAACATTACTTACTTAAACTATGTATATAGTATCTTAGTTTGAGGCTAAATGCAAGACAGGTTGAAATAGCGCAGAAATCACGCAATAAATAGCGCATGATATAATTTTGCAAATGACAAAAGAAGAAAAAGTTAAAGATATTCTTAAAAGGCTTAGGAAGATTTGGCCAAAGCCCAGGACTGCTTTGGAGTACAAAACCCCTTTAGAACTTTTGGTGGCAACAATTCTTTCTGCACAGGCAACTGATAAGCTTGTGAATACTTACACCCCAGAGTTATTTAAAAAGTTTAAAACTGCGAAGGATTATGTTAATTCTGCCCCTTCAGAAATAGATAAATACATCTCTAAGATTAATTTCCATCAAAATAAAGCCAAATCTATTCATGGTGCAGCAGTGATGATTGTTGAGAAATTTAAGGGAAAAGTCCCAGACAATATGGAGGATTTAGATAGTTTACCAGGTGTTGCCAGGAAGACTGCTAATGTGGTTTTGGGTAATGCATTCAAAATTGCTGAGGGGATTGTGGTTGATACCCATGTGATGAGGCTTTCTACAAATTTGGGATTAACTGATAAAAAAGATCCAGAGAAAATAGAGAAGGATCTCATGGAAATAGTACCTAAAGAGGATTGGATAGACTTTTCCCATTTATTAATTAATGTAGGAAGAGAATACTATCCTGCGAGGATTAAAGATTTAAACACAGGACCTTTGCAAGGACTATTCATTAAATAGCGCATGAAGCGCGCAAAGGATTGCGCAACAATCACTCTTTTACCACATAGTATGTGCTTGGGCCACGGCCTTTGGGCTCAATCAGGTCTTTATCAACTAAATTTTTGAGCTTTAGCTGGGCAGTTCTTTTGGCTACTTTTATGGTGTCTACTACCTCATCAGAAGTTATTTTAAATTTGCCTGAGAGCATATCCAGGATTTTTATTTCATCAGTATCTAAATAAGTCTGCTCTTTTGGACTGTCTTTTAAATTAAACCCCAGGGAATTTATGACATCCCTGGCTTTCCTGGCTTCAACCAGGAATCCTGCAATAAAGTATTCAAGCCAATCTGTAAAATCTGCACCCGGGGCATATTGAGTTTCCCAGTTATAAGCTAGCGCATTATAATAATCCTGCCTGTTTTTATTGTAAAACTCTTCTAAAACTATGACTTTCCTAAAGTCCCAATCATCTGAATATAAAAGATAAGTGGTTAGAAGCCTTGTAACCCTACCATTTCCATCAGAGAAAGGATGGATATGGACAAACTGGGAATGGAAAAGGCCAGCTTTTAAAACAGGGTGAAGATTATCTTTTTCTGCATGTTTTAACCATTCTAAAAGCTCTTTTATTAGTTTTGGGACATCTTTAGCATCAGGCCCTTTGAATCTCAATTTTTCTTTGCCTCCGCCCATTTCATCAATAATGTAGATATCAGCAGGTCTGAAACCACCTGTTTTTTCTTTTTCTAAAAGCCCTTTCATGGTTATTGCATGAATTTTTAGAATTAAATCTAAAGTTAATTTTTCTTTTCTTTCTGCCAATTTTTCTACCTCTTTTACAGCTTCCTGATAATTTTTGACCTCCATTATAGATTTGTCATCAGCTGCTACTGACATGCCAGATAAAACCCTGTCTACCTGGTATTCTGCAAGTTTATTTCCTTCAATAGATGTTGAAGTATGCACCATTCTTATTAAGGCCTGGCGTTTTAAGTGGAGTTCATTTAGGGGTAAGACTCTTGATCGTTCAACTATAACTTTAGTTTCTGTAATCTCAGAAATTGCTGAGAGTACATCAGGGGATATAGTAAAACTTGGTTTGAACATAGGTTAATTATAACACAATTTGCGTGATTTATTGCGCGATTTTTACGCTTTTTATCTATTGCTTTTTACTGGTCTTATTTAATATATTAGAGATCTTATGGCTGATCAAGATCTGGTAATTGAAGGTGAGACAGTAGAAGAGTCTCCTGGAACTGACAACTCATCATCCCAAATCCTTCTTAATATGGAGGGTTTGATAAAAAACCATATTACAACTATTGATAAACTGTCCGAGGAATTAAAAAAGCACAAAGAGATGCTTGATGATATCTTTTCAAATGATAAAACTTACCAGGAGCATTTAGAAAAAGCTAAAGAGGCAAGCAAGATTAAACAGGTAACCAGGCAACAAATTCTAAGGCAGCCCCAGGCAGGAGAATTGGATAAAAAAGTAAAAGAGATGAAAGCCCAAATTAAGGAAAACCAACAGTCTCTCTCAGATTATTTACAGGAGTATGCCAGAATGTCAGGTGTTTCTGAAATTGAAGGGGACGATGGGGAGGTCAGGGAAATTGTTTATAGTGCAAAGCTTAGAAAAAAATCCTCCATTTTTGCGCGCTGATTGACACAAATATTAAAATCTGCCACCATAAAGCTATAGTCTGCCATGGATACTGATAAGGATAGTCCTCTAAACCACAGCCTGCCTACCTCTGAGAGAAGAAGACAGTTTTTTAAATCTTTTGAGGCAAAATCTTTAAGATCCCGATCACTTTTAACCCAAATTGCTGATGATTTAACAGAAATCTGCGGTTCAACAGCTTTTTTAGTTTTCCATGTAATCTTTTTTACAGCCTGGATTTTAGTTAATACTGATGTAATAGCGGGGACTATTGCATTTGACCCTTTTCCATTTGGCCTTTTGACCATGGTTGTTTCGCTTGAGGCTATATTTTTAGCCATTTTTATTTTGGTTTCCCAAAACAGGTCAGCTTTAGTGAACACTTTAAGGGAAGAGGTGCATTTAAGAGTGAACTTAATAGCTGAAGAAGAGATTACAAAAATATTGGATGTGCTGGCTGAGATGAGAAAGGAGATGGGGATTAAGACAAAAGATAAGGAATTAGAAGAAATGCTTAACAGGATTGATACAAATTATATAGAAAGGTCAATACTTGAACAGATAGACAGGGCCAGACCATCATTGGCAAAGAAACTTAAAGAGGAATTTCCATATTTAATAAGTTACCCTATTAGGAAGCCTATTGAGGTATTTACCAGTGCTGTGTCTACTGAAGCTGCGCCTGCAAAAAAGTAAGATTAGTCATATAATACCCAGATGGAAGATTTAACTAAGAAAAAATGTGTGCCCTGTGATACAGGGGAAGGCAAGCTGGAACAGAACAAAGTTAAAGAGTATTTAAAGGCTGTACATGAATGGTTTTTAATTGGGGATACTATTGTAAGGGAATATAAATTTAAGGATTTTAAGGAAGCCATGAGTTTTATAAATAGAGTTGCAGATTTAGCAGAAGAGGAAGGGCATCACCCTGATATTTTTGTTTCTTACAACAAAGTTAAACTAACGCTGATGACCCATGCAGCTGGAGGACTGACTGAAAATGATTTCATCATGGCTGCTAAAATAAACAACTTCTAAATATTGTATCCAATTATGCTGATAGATGAAGTAAATATTATTTTAAAAGGAGGGCATGGAGGAGCTGGTAAGGTTTCATTTTATCCAGGGGAAAAATCAGGGCCAAGCGGAGGAAATGGAGGCAAAGGAGGGGACTTATATATTGAAGCCACAACAGATTTAACAGTCCTAAATCAATTTAGCAGAAAGAGATTAGTATCTGCGGAGAATGGAATGCCAGGGGGTTTAAGCAGAAAAATAGGGAAGGATGGCAGAGATATTGTAGTTTTTATGCCTGTTGGGACTGTTCTGATTGAAAAAAATACTGGTGAGGTTATAACAATTGATAAAGGCGGGCAAAAAATATTGGTTTGTAAGGGAGGGCTTGGTGGTTGGGGAAATTATGAATTTAAATCCTCCAGAAATACTACCCCTGAGTATGCCCAAAGTGGGCTTGATGGTGAAGAAAAACATTTTCAGGCTTCATTAAAGTTGCTGGCTGACTTTGGGTTAATAGGCCTTCCAAATGCAGGCAAAAGCAGTTTATTAAATGAACTCACCTCAACTTCTGTAAAGACTGCTGATTATCCTTTTACTACATTGGAGCCAAATCTGGGGGTATTAAATAGAAAAATAATTGCTGATATTCCAGGACTGATTGAAGGTGCCTCAGATGGCAGGGGATTGGGGGTTAAATTTTTAAAGCATATTGAAAAGACTTCTGTGCTTCTTCACTGTATAGCTGCAGATTCACCGAATTTAGAAGAAGATTATAAAGTTGTAGTAAATGAACTTGAATCTTTTAGTAACGAACTTATTAAGAAACCTCAAATTATTCTTTTAACTAAATCAGATTTAGTAGACAAAAAACAATTAAATGAAAGGATTAAAAGGTTAAAAAAGTTTAAACATAAAATTTATCCTGTTTCTATCCACGACTGGGACAGTTTAGAAGAATTAAAAAAGGCTTTAACAACTTCTTAATCACTGTATAATTAGTTTAAGTGAAAAAATTTCTGCCTGTTGCTATCCTGGTTCTTATTATACTTTCTGCAGTTTATTTAAACAGGTCTTATGCATATTTTTTTGACTATATTGGAAGTCATTTTGTGGGAAATCAAAATTATATAAGGAAAAGTGAGGTTGGAAAAGGAGCTCATGAAATTAAACTTATAACTTTGGGGGACAGTTTGCTGGCAGGGACATGTACTTCAGATTCTTCTAGTGTACTGGCACATCTTATTGCTCAAAGCTTTGTAGGGGGTGATAAAAAAGTCAGTCTTCTAAATTTGGCAGTTCCAGGAGCAGGAGTTAAGGATGTTTTAGAAGAACAGGTACCTGAGACATTAGAGCAAAATCCAGATTTTATAGTTTTAATGATTGGGGTAAATGATGTCCATGATTTAAAAATGGCAAGCTATTTTAGGGAATATTATGCCCAAATTTTAAAACAGCTCAGTCAGACTAAAGCGCAGGTGACCTTAATAAATATTCCATATTTAGGGTCAGATTTGGTATTATTCCCTCCCTGGGATATAAATATTGAGGCTAATACAGATAATTTTAATCATATAATTGATTCGCTGGCTAAGGAAAAAAATCTTAAGGTTGTAAATTTACATGACAAATTTAAAAATGAGTTTAAAAAGAAATCAAGTCTTTATTGTTCTGACCAGTTTCACCCATCAGATAAGGGCTATAAAGCCTGGGCAGATTATATAAATGCAAATATCACCAGATAATCCACAATTTCAGACCATAATTTTTGGAATAATTTTTTGCACAGCATTGTTTTTTTCTATAAGGAAAGCAGAGCGGGAGAGGTTTTTTTCTGTTTCCAGGACAGAAGAGCTTAAAGGTTTTGCAATTTTAGCTATAATACTGTCCCATATTGGTTATTTTTTAAGCTCTGACCAAAGATTTTTATGGCCTTTTTCCATTTTAGCAGGAGTTGGTGTAAACCTATTTTTGTTTTTATCAGGTTTTGGCTTAACTTTATCTTCTTTAAAAAAACCTTTAAACATTTTTAAGTTTTATTTAAAAAGGTTAAGAAAGTTATTTGTGCCCTTTTGGATTGTGATATCAGCCTTTTTTATGGCTGATTATTTTATTTTAAACAGAAGTTATTCATTAGAAATTATTATCCAAAGTTTCCTGGGTTTTTTCCCTGTTGCTGATCTATTTTTGAGCCTGGATTCACCCCTTTGGTATTTTTCAATGATACTTTTCTACTATCTGCTGTTTCCTTTGCTTTTCTGGAAGAGGTTTCCATATCTTTGTCCGCTCCTTTTGGTCATTGTCAGCAATTATTTTTTGAAAAATCCACCTCTTGAGATAAATAATGATGTTTTAAATTTATATAAACTGCACTATTTATCGTTTCCCTTAGGTGTATTTTTTGCGCTTTTAATTTCTGAGGGTAGCTTAGAAGCCTTTAAGATTGGGTTTAAAAAGGTGTTTTTTGAAAGGAATTTAAAGGATCTTTTAATTTTACTTTTTATAATTTTATTTGCTTATACATCAATAAATTCAGGGGTGGGATTATCTAAAGATATTGAACAAACAAGAAGCTTAATAACAATGTTTTCTATAATTTTTATATTTATTGCAAAATCATTTGAGTTTAAGCTTTTTAATATATTTGGGCTTTTGTCCTATGAAATTTACCTGATCCATTGGCCAATCCTTGCAAGATATGACTTATTTTATAAATATTTCCCAGCTTCAGTTGCAACTATTTTATATTTAGGGATGTTTTTAGCCTTGGGAATGCTTTTCAACAAGTTAACTGCGAAATTAAAAGTTTAATCAACAGTTTGTGGTGAATAAGCTCTATTGTATTTAAAATTAGATATTTCTGCTAAAATGCTTAAACTTTATGATCAAATCAGTTTTACTTGTTCTAAAACCATTTAATTTAGCGGGCTCAGAGAGAAGTGCCATGAATTTGGTAAAACCTCTTTCAGAAATGGGAATACATGTTTACTTAGTAGCAGAGCGTGGTTCTTTTGCACCCTTTATTCCCAAGAATATAAAGGCTTTCTTAGTTCCTGTAGAAAAAAATAAAAGCAATAATGTTTTGTTTGAAAAAAAAGTTTTGGAGGTGGTAGAAAAATACAACCCTGATTTAATCCATGCACATGGAAGGAATGCCCTTTCCTGTTGTCAGCTCGCCAGAGACAAAACAGGTATTCCTGTAATCAGCCATGAGCATATGGGATATAAAAAAGAAGAGTATGACTTTGTTGCTTTACAACTTGGAAATTATGCAGACAGGACTATTACTGTGGGACCCAAATCTACCAGGAAATTAATTGAGCACGGTTTAGGTATAAACAAAGTCATTTCAATTCTAAATGCGGTTGATGTTAAAGATTTTCCAATAGTTAAAAAGAGTGACAGGAATTATTCCAGAAAATTTTTGAAACTTAAAAGATCACATAAAGTTATTTTATGTTTATCAAGAATTGTTGAAGGAAAACATATAGATAAACTTATAAAAGCTTTTAAACTTGTGTTAGCTGAAGTTGATGATGCAAGGTTAGTTATTGCAGGAGATGATGATTGGGATAATACTAAGCCTAAAATTGAGGAGATGCTAAAACAGGAGGGACTTTGTGAAAAAGTACTTCTGTTTCCTGCCCAGTATGATATTTATAAATTTCATTGCGCAGCTGATGTTTTTTGTTATCCTCCCATAAGTAAAGGTATGTCTGTTATGGAGGCTATGGCTTCCGGGATACCGGTTGTAGCTACAGAATCTAAAGTAAAACCATTTTTAGTGGAGCATAATATCAGCGGATTGCTTGTTTCAAGCCCTGATCCTTTTAAATTAGCTGAAAATTTAATCTTTTTATTAAATAATCAGGAAATTGCCAGGAAAATGGGTCTTGCAGCAAGAGAAAAAATTCACAAGCAATTTAATATTGATAGAAGAATTCCTAAACTTTTAGAAGTTTATGAACAAGTTACAGCAGATAAACAATCAAAATATTCTAAAATTATTCCATATTTAGCTGCTAGTAACCTTCCTGTATAACTTAGTTTCTTTTAATTACTATTAATTCAACATCGGAGGTTGAATAAGTTTCAACCTAAGGATTTTAGGTATTTATTCTAATACCAAGTGTTTCAGCCTGGATAATTCCTTTTGATAATCAGCCTGGTTAAAAACAAACTCTTTATATTTATCCTTGTTTTTAAAAAACCCCATTACAATCTCTGTATGTGTAAAGTGCGCGGAGTTGTCAGACAGGTAATCTTTAAAGGATGACCAAGGATATTTTTCCAAGTTTTCTATTTTAACTAAAAAACTAGTTGATGGATTTAGGTGAATATACCTTGAGAGGTGGACTAATTGCTCATCAGACTCTACCCTGACTGATTTAAACATTGATTGGAATAAGGGACCTACTCTGTCCTCTTTTAGGTTAAAGTATTTTACATATCCATTTTGTAAATTCCTCATGAAAGTTGTGATTCCAAATTCACTAACCTGTTTTAGTATAAAATGAAAATGGTTAGGCATTAGGCAAAAAGCTAAAATTTTAACATGCAACTTTTTTTCTTTTTGCATGGAAGCCATAATCTCTTCTTTCATTTCTTCTGGGAGTTTGTTAAAGTGCGAGTAGCTGGTAGGAGTTTCCTCAAATCTGTAATAATCAACTAAACTTAGGAATCTTTGATAATCTTTTGTTCGGGAGAAGATAGGTAATCTGGCTACTCCCCTGTTAAAAATGTGGTATATTTCATCAGGAGCTAGGACAAGATTTCTTGATGGCATTATTCTTAGTATACTACAGTATATTCCTTATGTTTGAAGCAATTTAACACCTGGTGTTGATTTATAGAGGACGGATTTTCGCTGAGCTGCGGGACTAGGGCTCGAACCTAGATAAACAGATCCAAAGTCTGTTGTCCTACCATTAGACGATCCCGCAAAGTTGATAAATTTTAACAAACTTAGGCTTAAATTGAAAGCATAACCTATAGAAATATTTAAATTTCTGTGTATAATACGCACTATGGCAAATGAAGTAGAGGGCGCATATGTTTTTGATTTTGATGATACCCTAATCAAAAGACAAAAACTTGCGAGATTTTTTGGACTTTTAGGCGGTATCAAAAGAAGAACTCAGATTATCCAAGGACTTACTCTTGAAGAAGTTGCTCAGCTTAATATAAGCCATGTAAGAGTAAATGAACATATAAATGGGTTACTAGAAGAAACAAATTTTGAATTTCATGCTAGAAGAAGTGTTTTCCCTTGGGTTAAAAATTATCTGGAGAAATTAGCAGAATCTGGAGTTCATATTTATGGTGCGACTGGAAGATCAAATAAAGCTGAATGGGTTGATATGACTGAAAAGACTTTAGAAGTAGGCGAGGTGCAACACCTTTTTATGGATATCTTTTATACTCCACATGGTGAAAGTACTTCGACATCAAAAATTCATGTACTTAGAGAATTAGGAACTAAATATAAGAAAGTTAAGTTTTTTGATGATGATCCAAGAACAGTTTTACGTGTTGCTAAAAGCCTTTCAGGAGTTGAGGTTGAATATATGTTTCACACACTTACTTCACTTTTGGTGCCTGCGGAATCACTGGCTAATCAGCCAAATGTAAAATACTTTAATTCTGGTAGATAAAATTTATGATTGAAAATCCACAGTATACAGGAGTTTTTGTAGGAATACCTTTACCTGATGTATTTATTGGGGATCTTGTTTGTGTACAAGATCAAATTGTACATGTGATACCTGGACTTCGGATTGTAAAACCTAAATATGCTCATCTTACTGTATTTAGAATTGGATCATTAAGTAATAGTGAGCTAATAGCGCTTGAAGATTCTTTGAGGGCTTTTCTCACAAAGAATAGCTTTCCAGATATTACAGTTAAGGGTCTTAAGGGATCAAATCAAAGTAGATTTCTATCTTTAGAGGCTTTTCCTGATGACTTTTTAAGAGGTCTTAGGCTGAAAATTGTTGAAGATTATTCAGGGAAAAAAGTATCTTTTCCAAAGAAAAGTTATCCTCATTTAACGCTTAGTACCTGGATAAGAAAAGATACATTCAACCTGATTTTAGATAAATTTGAAATAATTGAAGATATTACAAGCTCAGTTGATTGGACTTTTCCAATTCAGGAGATGGCTATTTATGGTAAACCATTAGCTAACCCAAGAGTAACTACTATAATTGCCAGAGTTTCAGCTCCATAAATTCTATTTAGCTTCACAAACACTTAAGTTCTAAAAACTTTTGAAATAGCCTATAATATTTGACTATTGTTGACAAAAGTATTAGAATATACATAAATCTTACAAAACTCTAACAAAGTTTTTACAAAATGATAGAAGCAGGTAGAGAGATCCTAGAACCCTTAATCAGAGAATTTGATAAACCCCTATTGTTTGTGGATATCCCTTCGTATTTGATACCGGCAAGAAAGCCCAATGAAGCAATTCACTCCTACATTTGGAATTTTGATAATGCAGTTGAGTTCCTTAGAGACGAAGTTGAAAAGAACGATAAGATACTGGCCAGCGCTTTTGACTTTCAACTTAATAGATTCCAGCGTAGAGATTATGTAATTGGAAGTAATTATCTTTTTCGAGGCAAAGTAAGGAGGAGTAATCCATCAGAAATTTCCAACCCAAGATATCAACACAGTACTTTAGCTGATACTTTAACAAATTTAGCCAGATTTGGAACTGATAAAACTCCTGATAGACCAAATTGGTACGCAATAGACCCAAGGGTGGCTCTTGTGTATGCTTTGCCAATAATGGAGGAACAAGTTGGAGTTTTTATGATTTCTAGGGGTGAAATGGAGTGTCCTACAGATGCTTTTGAAAACGATGGTTTGCTCCCTAAGGCCGGGAGAAGCTATAAAGAACTTCATCTTGGAACTATCTTAATTGATTTAGTGTAAATTCCCCAAAACTCATTTTACTTTGCATTTAAACCTATAGTGTAGTATAATATTAATCATATTTAGGCTTAGAGATTTATTCTCTAGGTTATAAATAAAGTATGTTTGCAAGCGTTCTTTCTTCAGTACTAATTTTCTCACTTATTTCCCTAAACACCATAGGGGTACCAGTTTCTGAACCTAAAACTGTACTTTCTTCCAGGTCTATCTCTTTAGAGCAAAGACAGCCAGACAGGTATATTAATTCTGTATTTAAAGATAATATTTTACTTAACATGGCTTATTTGAGGGGAAGTGTGACTTCAAAAGAAAACCTTAGTTGGGATGAAGTCAGAAAACCTTTTGAGTATGAATTTGTTTTAGAGCCAGGCCAAACTTTTGCTTACCATGATGATGTATTAGGCAGTTACCAGGGAAGCTTGGTTAAAACAACCAGAGCCCATTTTAATGGTTCAGAAGGATTTAAGTCTGATGGATATTTAATGGGTGATGGTGTCTGCCATTTAGCCTCAGTTATTAATTATGCAGCCAAAGATGCGGGTTTGGATTCATATGCCCCTTCTAACCATAATTTTGCAGCTATAAATGAGGTCCCTAAAGAATATGGAGTTGCAATTTATAATATGCCTGGAAACAGGGCAGTTGGAGAAAGACAAAACCTTTATATAACTAATAATTTTGATTCAAAAGTTACATTCAGGTTTGATTTTGATGGAGATAACTTAAAAGTTGAGGTTTACAGGTAAAGGTAATATACTCGAGGAGAAATAGCGGATGAATAAACAAAGTGTTGAAAAGGTAATTGTGTTGGCAGCTGGAGAAAGTTCCAGATTCTGGCCCCTGGCTACAAAGGTGCATAAATCTTTTTATAAAATGGGTTTGGGAGCAAGTCTTATTGAGGTGACAATCTTTAACCTTTTAAAAAATATCAAACAAATTAAAGAGATCTACATTGTGGTTTCTCCAAAGGATAAGGATAGGGCGGTTTCATTATTTTTAGGGAATCCGAAAATAAAAATAGTTACCCAAAACCTGCCTAAAGGACAGGGTGACGCCATACTTTCTGCAAAAGAGTTTATATCTAAAGATGAAAAAGTCTTTATAACCTCTGCTGACAAGATTAACGCTTATAAGTTATTTCAGTCTCTACAAACCAGGGAAAATGAGTCTATAGCTGTCAGAACATCAGACTCTGCAAATTTATATGGAATGGTCAGGCTTAATATAAACAGAAGGGTTGTGGATGTATCTGAGAAACCTTCTAAAAAAGGTGAGTACAAATTAAGGATTACCAGCGGGTATATTTTAGACTCAAGATTTTTTAATTATTTAGATAAGGTTAAAAAGGAGCATTACAGTTTAGAGATAGCCCTTAAAAAGTATATTAAAGATGTTGATGTCGCAGGGGTTTTGGTTGATGATATAGAAGAAGTAACTTTAAAATTTGCCTGGCATTTATTAAATATAAATGCACTTTTGTTATCTGAGCTTAAAGGTACCCACATAGCTCCAAGCGCAAGCATTTCCCCCACAGCTAAAATTGAAGGTCCAGTAGTTATTGGGGCAGAGGCTAAGGTTTTAGATTTTGCCAAAATTTCAGGTCCTGTTTATATAGGTAAAAATGCTGTGGTGGGAGATTATAGTTCTATCAGAGAAAATAGCTTCATTGATGATGAAGTTTTGGTGGGGAGCCACTCTGAGATTAAAAATTCAATTATTTATAAAGGTGGACACCTTCATAGAAATTATGTTGGAGATTCCATCATTGATGAGGGTACAAGAATTGGAGCTGGGACTGTATTTGCTAACAGAAGAATTGACAGGGGAGAAATCCAGAGCAAGATTAAAAAAATTAAGATTTCTACCGGGCTTACCTCATTTGGGGCAATATTAGGAAGAGATGTAAAGCTTGGGGTAAACTGCAGCTTAATGCCCGGGGTAAAAATTGGTGAGGGGTCTATGGTTTTACCTCAAACTTGTGTTTTTGATGATATTGAAGATAAAGGAGCGACAAAGTAATGGCTAAATATATTATTGAGGGTGGAAAAAAGTTAAAAGGAACAATAAAAATTGGAGGGAATAAAAATTCTGTTTTTCCTGCTTTTGCAGCCTGTTTACTGACTGAAGATGAAGTAGTTTTAAGAAATATTCCTGAAATTGAGGATGTTAGGGTCAGTATTGGGATTTTAAAAAAATTAGGTGTTAAAGTCCAAAGATCTGATGATATTG
>Ga0155537_115_pt3 | contig 3208 bp, 3 predicted proteins | sample RifCSPhighO2_12_FD_107194 | JGI IMG/M metagenome (GOLD analysis project Ga0155537, IMG submission 107194) | Candidatus Daviesbacteria bacterium RIFCSPHIGHO2_12_FULL_37_16
TGCACGACGTTTTAGATCTGCCGCAAGGCCTCCACAGACAAATTATTACCAGAATTAAAGTGCTTTCGAAATTACGCACCGACGAACATTTATCTGCCCAAGACGGTAAAATGCAGGCAAATTTGCCTGCGGAGAAAATCGACATTCGAGTTTCGATTGTGCCGATTGTGGACGGTGAAAAAGCGGTGCTGCGGCTTCTTTCATCAAAATCACGGCAATTTGCCTTAAATGATTTGGGCATTACAGAAGGCGACATCAAAAAAATTGAGGATGCCTATAAAAAACCGTACGGAATTGTGCTTTCGACCGGTCCCACCGGCAGCGGAAAAACAACAACAATCTATGCAATTCTTAAAATCATTAATGTGCGTGATAAAAACATTGCCACTATCGAAGATCCGGTCGAATATGATATCGGCGGAATCAATCAAATTCAGGTAAATCCCAAGACCAATTTAACTTTTGCCGATGGTCTGCGTTCAATTCTCCGTCAGGATCCGGATATAATTTTCGTTGGTGAAATTCGCGATAAGGAAACAGCTTCAATTGCCGTAAATGCGGCCATGACCGGCCATTTGGTCTTATCAACTTTACACACAAACAACGCATCAACTACTCTTCCAAGGCTGATCGATATGGCAATTGAACCATTTTTATTATCTTCAACTGTGAATCTAATTATCGCCCAACGGCTGGTTAGAAAAATTTGTGAAAAGTGCCGCTTGTCGCAAGTCCTTCCTTCGGATAAACTGCCCAAAGCAATTCCGGCAAATCTTGTTAAAAAATACCTTGGAGATAAAAAAGAGGTTAGAATTTATCAGGGAAAGGGCTGCCCGGTCTGCCACAATACAGGCTACCGTGAACGAATCGGTATATTTGAAGTACTGCCAGTAACGGGAGCAATCCGTGAATTAATTGAGGCAAAAACCGACGCCGACACAATCAACAAAAAGGCAATTGAAGAAGGCATGACCTCCATGCTTGAGGATGGACTAATTAAAGTCAAACTCGGAATTACGACAATTGACGAAGTTGTCAGTGCAACCAAAGGATGATGTGAAAAAATGAATGCTTCACTGCCCATTGGGGAAAAACTAACTTTAATCACCAGTTTATCTACATTCATTTCCTCCGGTATTCCAATTTTAGAAGCAGTCGAATCCTTAATCGAGGATTCAAGCGGAAATTCCAAAAAAATCCTCCAGCAATTAAAGGAGGATTTGAATCAGGGAAAATCGATAGCCGAATCTTTTGCCAGATTCCCTAAAAGCTTTGACCCAACTACTATCAATTTAATAAAAGCAGCGGAGGAAGCAGGCACTTTAGAAACTTCACTTAAGGATTTAGTGCAATCCATTAAAAAAGACGTTGAGTTTATAGGTAAAGTCAAAAGTGCACTCACCTATCCTATCTTGGTTGTGATTGTTCTTTTGGCAGTCCTTGGTCTAAATCTCTTTTTCGTTATTCCCAGAGTTGCCGACGTCTTTGCAAGATTAAAAATTCCCACCCCGCTTCCAACCAGAATTCTTCTTACAACCTCAAAAATAATCACCACCTATACAATACCCACAATTGTAACTGGCGCTTTCGGCTCAATTTTAATTTTCTTTGGAGTCCGGGCAAATTCGAAATTTTTTATAAATCTCATTTCGGCTTTGCCCATTATTGATAAATTAATCCTTGAGGTTGATTTAACGCGCTTCACACGCAGTATGGCACTTCTTTTAAAATCCGGCATCCCGATAACCGATGCACTTGAATTCTCTCAAGATGTAGTCGTTAAAAAACAATTCAAAAATCTGATTGCGGAAACCGGCCACCAAGTAAGCTCCGGCAAAAAACTCTCCGAGGGCTTGAAAAAACAAAAGAAACTCGTTCCAAACTTTATGCTGCGCATTATCGAGGCAGGGGAAAGCGGCGGGACTCTGGAAAAATCAATGCAGGATCTTTCGGAACAATTTGACGATCGTGTTTCCACCAGAGTTAAAACCCTAACCACCTTGATCGAACCTCTGCTCCTTATAATCGTCGGGCTAATGGTTGGCGGGATTATGCTTTCTATAATTGCTCCTATTTACAACTTAATTGGCAACATCCGGAGCCGCTAAGTTTCAAGGATGAAAAATCAGGGTTTCACCTTAATTGAGCTGACACTCGTAATGGGCATAATCGCCATCCTCATAAGTTTTATAACAATCAACCTTTTAAAACCGCAAACTACCGCTTCCACTGCATCAACTGTCCAAATTCTTGGAGCCGACATTAAGGAACAACAAATTAAGGCAATGTCGGGCGATTCTGATGGGGAATCATCAACGGATTCGCAGGGAATCTATTTTGAATCAAACCGCTACACCCTCTTCAGAGGTCCAAACTACACCTCAGGCTCTCATTATTTCCAGGTCGACATGGACCAAAATCTGATACTTTCAAATACTATTCCATCATCACAAGTCGTCTTTATGAAAAGAAGCGGCGAAGTTGCAAACTATACTTCGGGATCTGACACTATTACTTTAAGTCATACTCAGTCAGGAGAGCAAAAAGTAATTACTATCAACCGCTATGGCTCAATTACCGTAAATTGAAATGAGAATTTACTTAAAAAAACTTGTCAGTTGTCAATTGTCAGTTGTCAATTGTTCGAGCGGTCAGTCTCTAGTTGAAATCTTAATTGCAATTGGCCTTACAGGGATCTTACTTCCCGCACTTTTAACCGGCCTTGTTTCTTCCCGCGAAGGAAAAGCCCAGGAAGGACAGCGCCTCCAGGCAACTGCTTTGGTTCGGGAATCTGAAGAAGCAATAAGAAGCGTTCGCGAAAAAGGCTGGACAAATATCTCAACAAACGGCACTTACTACCCGGAAATCTCCGGAGATTCCTGGGCACTTACATCCTGCGGAGGTTCTTGTCCAACAGTCAACGGCTATACCCGCCAAATTGTTATTGCTGACACCCAAAGAGACTCAAACGGCCAAATCGTCGAAAGTGGTGGTACAGTTGATAATTCAACGAAAAAAGTCGAAACTACTGTTTCCTGGTCAACTCCATCTGCTTCATCTTTGCAAACAATAAGCTACTTTCAGCGGTATCTTGGCAACGCTGCTTTCACCCATACGACACAAGCGGATTTTAACGGAGGATCAAATAACAACACAGTCGTGACCAATGGTGGCCCTTCGCCTAGCGGTGCTGTAGAGCTAACCAAAT
>Ga0155537_115_pt2 | contig 2704 bp, 4 predicted proteins | sample RifCSPhighO2_12_FD_107194 | JGI IMG/M metagenome (GOLD analysis project Ga0155537, IMG submission 107194) | Candidatus Daviesbacteria bacterium RIFCSPHIGHO2_12_FULL_37_16
AGAATTTTGTTTTGGGTTTTAATTATCCCGACAATTTTATACCTCACATTTATTTTATATGTTATTATTTTTGGTTTAATCTTGGGGTTTGATGTTTTTGGGTAAAAAAGTATAGGAAATTAGTTTTTTCTGTAATCCAGAAAATTTTGCATTACTCACTTCTAGACAGAACAACAATTATTCCACTGGACAATATTGTCTCTTTATCCGGATAATGAACTTAGGAGTATGCTTAATATTTTCAATCTTGAGAAAAAATTGGCAATCAGGGAGGCGATGATAGAAAGTGTCGGCGACGGCCTTGTTGCCACTGACCGCGACGGGAAAATTCTCTTAATGAATTCCGCCGCTGAGAAAATGCTTCTTCAAAATGCCAAAGAAGCTATCGGCAAAAACTATATTGAAACCGTACCAGCCGCTGACAAGGAAGGCCGAATTATTCCCGGTGAAAAAAGACCTTTGCATGCCGTGTTAAGGGAGGGTAAATCTTTTACCAATCATTCCGCAAATTACTACGTAAGGAAAAACGGCAGTAAATTTCCAGCCGCGATAACAACCTCTCCAATTAAATATCAAAATTCAATTATTGGTGCAATTATAACTTTTAGAGATGTTACCCACGAAAAAGAAGTCGATCGCATGAAAACTGAATTTATCTCATTGGCCTCCCACCAGTTAAGAACACCGCTTTCTGCAATCAGTTGGCTTGTGGAACTATTGCTAAACGGTGATGCCGGGAAGCTAAATAAACAACAGGCAGATCTTCTTGGCGATATTTACCAATCAAACAAACGCATGATCCAGCTTGTTGGCGACCTACTTAACATTAGCAGAATGGAAACTGGACGAATTATTATCGACCCTAAACCTACTCACTTAGGTCAACTGTTGGAGGAAGTTCTAAAGGAGCTAAAGCCAAAAATTAATTCCAAAAGACAAAAGCTTGTAATAAGCTATCATCCCGATCTTTCCAAAATCAACATTGATCCTAATTTAATTCGGGCGGTTTATCTTAATCTTCTTTCAAATGCCATCAAATTTACGCCGGAAAACGGCGAAATTACAGTTATCATTTCTAAAAAGGGTAGTAACATTATTTCCCAAATCTCAGATACCGGTTGGGGCATTCCTAAAAGTGAGCAGCGTAAAATCTTCCAAAAATTTTATCGGGGAAGCAACGTTATTAAAAAAGTGTTTGAAGGAACTGGTCTTGGTCTCTATCTTGTAAAGTCAATTATTGATGCGTCGAAGGGCAAAATCTGGTTCAAAAGCCAAAAAGACAAAGGTACAACCTTTTGGTTCAGTCTGCCTATAAGTGGTATACTCCCAAAAAAAGGAGACGTAACTTTAAGCTCATAAAACTGCCATGAATTCAAAAAAGCCCACAGTGATGGTTGTAGAAGATGAACATCTTTTACTGAAGGCAATTGAAAGGAAGTTGAAATTAAATAATTTGAATGTTATCGCCTGCGAATCAGGTGCTGAAGCTTGGGAAAACCTCGATAAAAACCAAAAACCGCCTGATGCAATTTGGCTAGACTATTATTTAGGAGACACAAATGGCATTGAATTTATGCAGAAGTTGCGAAATAACGAAAAATGGACCGATATCCCCGTGTTGGTTGTTTCAAACAGCGCCAATCCCGATAAAGTTTCTAAAATGATGGCCTTAGGTGCCAAAAATTATCTTCTCAAAGCTGATTATAGGCTCGATAGGCTTGTTTTGGAAATCCAATCATTAATTAATAATACAAAAACACTAAAAAAAGATGGCCAGTAAAATCATAATTGCCGAAGACGATCAATTCGTCGCCAAAGCAATGACTACCAAATTAATCAAAGAAGGTTATGAAGTTAAAACTGTCCCTGACGGAGTCCAGCTTATGGAAATCCTCAAATCCTATATTCCAGATCTTATTATTCTCGATCTTCTAATGCCTAAAAAAGACGGCTTTGAGGTTCTAAATGAAGTCAAGCAAGATCAAAAACTCAAAAAAATACCGATTTTAATAGCCTCCAATCTCGGGCAGGTAAACGATATACAGCAGGTTCTCAAATTAGGAGCAACAGATTACATTATTAAATCAGAATTTACCTTGGAGGGCTTGGTCCAAAAAATCAAAAATATACTTAAATGAAAAATGTTATTATCAAAATGTGCAATTCTACGATAATCTAGCCCTCTTTCGCTCTCTCGAAGAACTTGGGGTAATTCCCCAGGACAAACTTAAAAAAGCTTTTGAATCAACAAAAACCGCAAACAAACCTCTCGGCGAAGTACTTTTAGAGAAAGATTTAATTTCTGACCAGAATTTAGGCAAAATTATAGCTTCCATCGCCAAAATTCCATTTGTTTCGCTTTCGACAACCGCAATTTCTGATGAGATGCTGCTTGTTGTTCCAGAAATTGTCGCCCGTAAATCACAAATTATTGCATTTGAAAAAACCGCAGAAGGTTTAAAACTTGCTATGGCCAACCCAAATGATAAGCAAATAATCGAATTTATCGGTAAAAAAACAGGAGAAAAGATAATCCCCTACTTCGCAACCAGCCGTGACATTGAAAACTCACTCAGGCTTTACCAAAAAGAAATGCAAAAAACATTCAATGACATGCTCTCAGAACAAGTTGAAGAAGCAGGTACATCCCCTCAAAAAGAAGCACCGATTGCCAAAATCGTCGATCTTCTGATTGAATATGCTT